>Ga0351879_1017_pt1 | contig 41458 bp, 27 predicted proteins | sample BONcelFGM3001D15_FD_206782 | JGI IMG/M metagenome (GOLD analysis project Ga0351879, IMG submission 206782) | Enriched cells from coal bed in the Powder River Basin, Montana, United States - BONCAT cells FGM rep3 HSBNCT.FGM.300.1.D15 ... | reverse complement strand
AAACACGAGAGCTAATTTACGATCTAAAACTTGAAATGAAATTAAATGATGTTCAATTTCAAGGTGATAAAACAAAAGCTATTTTTTATTACACAGCCGAAGACCGTGTTGATTTCAGAGAACTTATAAAACGAATGGCCGAAGAATTTCGCATCCGTATAGAGATGCGTCAAATTGGCATGCGTCAGGAATCAGCGAAACTGGGAGGTATTGGTTCGTGTGGACGTGAGTTATGTTGCTCATCATGGATGTCGGAGTTTCAATCGGTTTCCACCACTGTTGCCAGGGTGCAACAGCTTTCACCAAACCCTCAAAAGCTTGCTGGTTTGTGTGGAAAACTCAAATGTTGTCTTAATTACGAGTTTGACTCCTATGCGGATGCCATAAAGGAATTCCCTGATGAAAGGACAGTTTTGAAAACACGTAAAGGAGATGCAATACATCAAAAAAGTGATGTTTTCAAAGGTTTGATGTGGTATTCATACACCAACGACAGAGCAAATCTGATGGCAATTCCTATTGATAAAGTGAAAGAAATTGCATCTCTCAATTCAAAGAATCAATACCCTGAAAAACTTGAAGATTTTGCCTTTATGAAAGAGGCACAAGTATCTGAGGTCAGCAGCAGTATTCTGGAGGGCGATTTGAATCGATTTGATAATCCAAAAAAGAATAAGAAAAACAGGTCATGATCCCTTCTTGCCAGCATCCTTTTTTCAAATTCCGGTATGTCAAGTCGACAGGATTATTTTTTATCTTGTTTCTTGGATTGTTATTAACTTCCTGCGGAAAGAAGTTCCTTTTTGATGATGTCCGTACACTTCCTTCGGAGGGATGGCAAAAGGATCAGAAAGAACGTTTTGTTTTTACCGTGCTCGATACTACCAACACATTTTTGTTTTATCTCCATGTACGAAACGAAATCGACTATCGCTACAGCAACCTCTATGTGTTTATGGAAACACAATTCCCAAATGGAAATATTACGCGTGACACTTTGGAGTGTATTCTTGCTGAACCTTCAGGAAAATGGACCGGCAAAGGTTATGGCAGGCTTAAAGAAAATATGATTTTGCTAAATCCTACGATAAAATTTCCAGTAAAAGGAGCTTATACAATTGATATTGAACAGGCTATGCGCGATGAAAATTTGGAAGGAATCACCAACATTGGCATACGAATTGAACGCAATCCCCGTTAAGAATAAAATTAACTGCTGATGGCAAAAAAACAAAATTCAGAAAACCGCCTCAACACCATTATCAAGTTATTTTGGCTGAGTTTCGTTGGTGTTTTGATTGTCGTTTCCATTTTCTTCTATGGCCTCGCTAACGAATGGTTTGGCGATATGCCTAGCTTTGAAGAGTTGGAAAATCCTGACACAAATTTAGCTTCTGAAATTTTCTCTTCTGATGGCGCTGTTTTAGGTACTTTTCATATTGAAAATCGATCGAATATTCATTTTCACGAACTTCCTCCCGATCTCATAAACGCACTTTTAGCTATTGAAGATATTCGTTTTACTGAACATTCTGGTATCGATTTTAAAGCCATAGGCCGTGTAGCTTGGGGCGTAGTTACTGGTAACAGCAAAGGTGGGGGCAGCACTCTGACTCAGCAATTAGCTAAAAATCTTTTTCCACGTGATGAAAACTTATCTGTTCCTCAATTAGTTATGCGGAAATTTAAGGAATGGATCACTGCTTCACGTCTTGAGCGAAATTATTCCAAAGAGGAAATCATGGCCATGTATCTCAATACAGTACCATTCGGTAGTCAAGCCTTTGGAATCAAATCTGCTGCACTGACTTTTTTTGGTAAAGCACCGGGGGAATTACATCTCGAAGAAGCTGCTCTTATGGCTGGTGTTGTAAACGCCCCCACGAGATTTAGCCCAATTCGCAACCCTGAAAGAGCACTCCAAAGAAGAAATCTGGTTCTGATGAAAATGTCCGAATACGGTTTCATCACAAAAGAAGAATATAATAATGTGAGTCGCATCCCAATAGATATGTCCAATTTTGGTTTATTGGACCATAACAGCGGAGCTGCCACTTATTTCAGAGAATTTCTCAGAGCAGAGCTAAAAGAATGGGCTGCCAATCACAAAAAATCGGATGGCACACCTTATGATATTTATAAAGATGGATTAAAAATATATACAACCATCAACTCCAGGATGCAGCAATATGCCGAAGAAGCTGTGCGTGAACATCTTGGAGGTGATTTGCAACCTTCTTTCTTTAAACACTGGAAAGGTCAGGCCAATGCCCCTTTTGTTTTTCCACCGGAAGATATGAAAGAACAGGTTGATTTAATCCTCAATCAAGCCATGCGTCGTTCCGACAGATATCGCTATCTCAAGAAAGCCGGTGCATCAGCAGATTCGATTGCACTCTCGTTCAGGACACCATTACGCATGCGTGTTTTTTCATGGAAGGGCCCTGTTGATACGATCATGACACCCATGGATTCAATCCGATACTACAAATTTTACCTTCAGTCGAGTTTGATGTCAGTAGATGTTCAAACAGGACAAGTAAGAGCTTACGTAGGTGGAATAGACTATAGGTATTTTAAATATGATCATGCTACGCAAGCACGTCGTCAGGTTGGCTCAACTTTTAAGCCTTTTCTTTACACCCTTGCCATGCAAGAGGGCGAATATACCCCATGCTATAAGGTGCCTAACATCAGCTACAGCGTGCAGCTTTGGGATGGCACTTTCTGGGAGCCAAAAAATTCCAGTGATGAACGCATTGGTGAAGAAGTGACACTAACATGGGCTTTAGCAAATTCAAACAATTGGATATCAGCGTATTTAATTAAACGTTTCCCACCGGAATCAGTTATTCAAATGGCACGTAAGATGGGTGTAGTTTCACCGATTGATCCAGTCCCCGCAATTGCGTTGGGGACACCTGAAATCACCTTGGGCGAAATGGTTGGTGCAATGAATACTTTTTCAAACAAAGGAGTTTTCATAAAACCTTATTTCATGACTCGTATCGAGGACAAAAACGGAAACTTGATCGAGCGTTTTGCACCTGAACAATCGGAGGCCATGGATGAAATTACCGCTTATAAGATGATTCGCCTCATGAAAGGTGTGGTTGAAACTGGCACAGGAGTGCGACTTAGATCGAAATACGATTTGCGTAATCCGATTGCCGGAAAAACAGGAACGACTCAAAATCAATCCGACGGTTGGTTTATGGGACTTACACCTGATTTGACAACTGGAGTCTGGACCGGAGCTGAGGATCGTGCAGTGCATTTCAGATCGATAAAGCTCGGTCAGGGGGCAAATATGGCCCTCCCCATCTGGGCTTTATATATGCAAAAAATATACAACGATCCTGTCCTGAATTTTCGTAAAGATGATTTTGACAAACCCGTTAATAATGTTAACCTCGACTTTGACTGCGTGGAGTATGATCGGCAACAATTAAAAAGTAACCTAAATAATGACGATGATTTTTAGCTGAGCTTATCTCTATGCCGAATTCATTGCTTTAAACTTTTTCAAATAATCCTATTAGTCATTTATGATGATTTCATCAATAAAGATATAGGCTTGACCGCCAGCACCCATATGCCATGCTGGAATAGTGCCAAAGTTGCTAGCCTTCACCTTAACAAAACGCGCTTTTGAATTCACATTTTTTCCTAAATCTTCCATAAATAAGCCTTCTTTATCAGCAGGTATCTTATGTGAAACAACCGCTAACGGTTTAAAAATCTTTCCATCATCTGAAATGGAAAAAGCTACTTCCTTTGGCATCCATATCCATGAGCGAATATCCTGTAGAAAGCCCGCTGAAACAGAACTAATATGCCTCTGCTTACCCAAATCAACAATTGCTTCAAAATCAGTTCCCTGATACCCTTGCCACCCCCCTAGTCTCCAATTTACTGCTCCACGAATACCATCAATCAAACCATCGTTACCACCTCCATGATAATTTGGATGATAGGTAGAAAAGAGTTTTATGGATCGATCGCTGTTAACTTTAACAAACTCAGCATTAACAACCGTACTGTATCCCAATTCTTTATGAAAGGAAACTGCCTTAAGAACAGCAGATTTATCAAGGGAAAAAGCATGTGTATAAAGAGTAGCTTCTTTATCAGGATTGCTTCCATCAAGTGTATAAAAAATTTCACAATCCGGTGTATAGCTTTCAATCTCTATTTCTATTGCTTCTCTAATCCGTTTTGAGGGGGCATTAATGCTTGGGGCTTGCAGAATATGGAATTCATCAATTGAAGTTGTAAAATAATCTCCAGTCCCGCTTCCCCAAGTTTTTTCAGGAGAACTACTCATCTCAAAATGAAGATGACCCCCAGCCATGATATCGGTATGACTGAGATAGTTCTTTGTATAAGTTTCACCATTCAATCGAGCTGATTGAATGTAAAAATTTTCCTTCGAAGGATTTGAAGCTGTTATTTTAAACGTTTTTCCATTCTCAAGAAAGATTTCAACCTCAGGAAACCAAGGTGTTCCAATAACATAATCAGTTTGTCCCGGACTTACTGAATAAAACCCCATTGCACTCATAATCAGCCAAGCCGACATTTGTCCACAGTCCTCATTACCGATCAAACCATCAGGTTTAGAACTATAAAAATCATCCATGATTTGCCTTACACGCTGCTGTGTTTTCCATGGCTGTTGAAGCGAATTATAAAGATAAGCCATATGATGACTTGGTTCGTTGCCATGCGCATATTGACCAATCAAGCCAGTTATATCTTTCATATCACGGCCTCCAACTTCAACATCAGTTTGAAAAAGCTGGTCAATTTTAAGTGCAAGTTTTTCTTTTCCACCGTGCAAATCAGCAAGACCTTTGATGTCTTGTGGTACATAAAAACTATATTGCCATGAATTAGCCTCAGTGAAGTGCCAATCAACCGTAGTAGGATCAAAGGGCACAATCCATCCACCGTTTAATCGCGGACGCATAAAACCAGTTTCGACATCAAAATAGTTTTTATATGATTGGGCGCCTTTCAAATAATATGAATTGAGGTCATCTTTTTTCATTTGTTTGGCCATCAATGCTATACACCAATCATTATAGGCATATTCCAAAGTTTTTGAAACTGATTCATGTTCTTTATCTCCTGGGATATATCCCTCATGACGATAAACATCGAGTCCAAAGTGGGTTTGATTTGCACTATTAATCATGGCTTCCAGTGCCTTTTCTCCATCGTAACCCCTGATATTTTTCATCCATGCATCGACAATAACTGGGATCGCATGGTTACCTATCATACAAAATGTTTCGTTGCCAGCAAGTTCCCAAACAGGCAAAAGACCACCCTTTTCATACATATTCAGCATGGTTTGAATAAAATCATTCGTGCGTTGCTGCTCAATAATTGTAATAAGCGGATGCCATGCACGAAAAGTATCCCACAAACTGAAGACTGTGTAATTTGTAAAATTGTTCGCAATATGTATGTTTCTGTCGATACCCCGATAACGTTTGTCAACATCCATAAAGGTATTTGGTTGAAGCATAGCATGATACATAGCAGTGTAAAAGACTTTCATTTGCTCAGGAGACCCTTTTTTGACTATAATTTTCGAAACTTCTTTATTCCATGATGAAAATGCATCAGCTTTTATTTGTTCAAAATTCCAATCAGGGACTTCCTGATACAAATTATTCTTAGCTCCTTCAGCATCAACAGCTGAAAGCCCAACTTTAACTTCCACAGACTCACTTTCCATTGTTTGAAAACCCACATAGGCTTTAATATTTTTCCCGTTAGCCCTATCGAGTCCATCCATCAGGCTATCATTGATCGCAATGCCGCTTTTAGTAAAAGGCTTTGAAAATTCCATATAAAAATACCAAACCATATCTTTTGCCCAATTGGTAGATCTTCTCATCCCTCGAATTTCAGTTTCACTCACAATTTCAATCCACGAATCCACTACCTCATCGCGGTGTTTCAGATCAATAATAATATTGGATTGTTCGGAAGCCGGAAAAGTATACTTGTGATATCCAACGCGGGTTGTAGCTGTTAACTCAACTAAAACGTCAGGCTTTTCTAATTTCACACGATAGTAGCCTGCATTAGCACTTTCTTCAGATTTTCGGAAACCAGACCGATATTCAGAATTCTTGAAAACCGGCTCCCCTAAATATGGTATCAGCAAAATATCACCATAATCACCAACACCTGTTCCACTTAGAGCTGTATGAGCAAATCCATAAATGAGCGAATCGGTATAATGGTAGCCGGAACAGCCATCCCAACCGTCTAATCGTGTTTGGGGACTTAGCTGAACCATTCCAAAAGGGACAGTTGCTCCGGGATAGGTGTGCCCATGACCATCGGTTCCGATGAAAGGATCGATATAACTTGCAGGTTCTTTAACCTCCGCTATTCTTTCGCATCCGATCAAGAAAAAAAGAACAAAAAAAATCGAAAGTGGTAAAATTTTGCGCATAAAAATGGTTCTTAAATAATTTATTTACAATGTCTTATGCTTTGATGAGAGGATTGCCTTGTTCAGGTTATAAATTCTGATTTGATTTTTAAAATCAGCTAAAGAAAGCGATGAATAACAAAAAACTGTCTTGCTTTCACCGGCATGAAGATGAAAAAAATTATCGCTGAAATGTCCGTCAGAATCGGTCAGATAAAGTTGATTGAAAGCTGAAAATGATGTTGCATTTAGTATCACATTTAAGCCCTTTTCAGCTTCAGTGATTTCAATTTGAGGAATAGATTCTGGTAATTTCAAAAGACCAAATGGCAACAAAAACTCTATTTCCTTATACTCATCACCAGCATCAGTTGTAAAACAAACTTCGATAAAGGAATGCCCCCAATGATTTTCAGCAACCAGTTCACTTGTTTTAAAAGAAAAAACACTCAAAGCAGCATCGGGTGTGACGGCTAGAGTCTTCTCCAGCAGCACATTTCTAGGACCATCAAAGCTTACAAGATCGACAGTAAGCTTACCATTTACAATACCTTGACGGTCAGAAATCAGCGAAATATGTGTACTATCATCAAATTTCAGGACGGAAACCAAAATTTCATCAAACACTTCTCTTATACGGTACTGTAATGATTTCCAGTTGCCATGTGAATCAATTCCCGACCAACTGACAACGGGCCAAACATCGTTAAGTTGCCAATAGAGTGAGCCCATGCAATAGGGCTTCGCACTACGCTGAGCTTCAATTGCCATTCCAATACCTTGTGCCTGTATTAGCTGTGTAGAAAAGATATATGATTCAATATCCGTAGGTTTCAAATAAGCATATTTCAAATAAATATCAAGAGTTTCAAAACCTGTTGGATGTTTTTGATGGCAAAGCAATGATGGAGAAAATAATGAGTCGGCTGTTTTTTCTTGAAAAGAGCGAATTGTTGAAATAGCAGGCATCGCCTGAAAACCAAATTCGCTCATAAAACGTGGAACTTTTTCCTGATATTTCTCAAATGGTTCTTTGCCCCACCATACTCCCCAATAATGAGAATCACCTTGTGTCATGCTTTCTTTTCTGCCCCAGCCCTTTTGTGGAGAACTTGAAACATAAGCTTTTCCATGATCAAAGGTGTTGACAACCTCCGGAAGCAACTGATGAAACAACTTTGTGTAGTCGCTCCATATTTGATCCTGAGTTGTCTGATCCATATCATATTGCTTTTGCCATCCCCAGTTATGCCAACCTTCATCAATTTCGTTATTACCGCACCACAAAGCCAGACAAGTATGGCTGCGCAGACGTTTCACCTGTTCCTCAGCTTCTTTTTTAATATTCATCAGAAAATCTTCATCTCCAGGGTACATCGCACAAGCAAACATAAAATCCTGCCAAACTAGAATCCCTTTTTGGTCACATAACTCGTAAAAAATCTCTTTTTCGTAGATTCCGCCTCCCCAAACTCTCAACATATTCATGTTGGATAAAACAACATCATTGAGCAAAGCACGATAATTGCTATCCGTAACTTCGGTTACAAAGCTGTGCTGTGGGATATAATTTGCTCCTTTAGCAAAAAGTGGAACACCATTAAGTTTCATAAAAAAAGTTGTTCCATTTGCATCAGGCTCTTGAACAAGCTCGATTGAACGAATACCAAAAGTAAGTTTCTTTTGAAAAAATTCACCTTGTTCTGACCTAATTTCGACCAGCCATTCATATAAATGAGGATCTCCAAGATCCTGAGTCCACCAAAGCTTAGGGTTTTCGACTTCAAAATCAAAGTTATATACACTATGATTCGCCTCAATTTGAAACTTTTCATTTAACTCATACTTTTCATTATCAATGCACTTAAGTGAGATTTCAGCAGATGAACCAACAGTGGCATCCAACTCAAAGGAAAGGTTAATTGTTGCTTTCTTCTCATTCAACTTGGTTGTTTGAAGATAAAAATCATGTGGCAGAACATTATTCCATGCTTTCAAATAAACAGGCTTCCATATACCGGCTGTGATGTATACCGGACCCCAATCCCATCCAAAATGATAGGCAGCTTTGCGGGCATACATCCATTTTCCACCGGGTAAAAAGTGTTTAGCGGATAACGAATCTGATTTATACTTCTGTAAAGCAGAAGTAAATACTACCTCTAGAATATTTCCATTTTTTAATAATTGTGACTTACAGTTAGTTTCCCATGTTCGAAACATATTGTTGGATGAAAAAAGCAAGTGCCCATTCAAAGTTACATCAGCATACGTATCGATGCCTTCAAAAACAATAGAAATCTGCTGGTTGTCAAATACTTCTGGATCAACATCAAAACTCGTTCTATACACCCATCCTTTATTTCCAACCCATTGAAGCTGTTTCTCGTTGCATTCGTCAAATGGATGTGGAATCAAATTGTGCTCAAGCAAATCGGTGTGTATTGTACCGGGAATTTTAGCGGGATAAAAATGTAACGTATCAACAGCCGAAAACGACCAGTTACTAATTATCTCTTGCTTCTTAACCATCTGTTTTTCAGTTGAATTGCAACCGTGATTGAGCAAAATGAAAGCAACCAAACAAAATGGAAGAAAATGCCTAAAATTTTGATCTCGAAATAATGCTAAGCTTAATAACTTCATACAAACGGTCTCATTTTTTAAAATTGATTTAACGATTTTGATTAGTTATTGGATCAAAATCTAATATCACCCATTGAGTTATCAACTATTCGTATCTAAAATTATTCCTGAGAATTTCTCAACTTTAACTGATTTTCAATTTTAGTCATAAGTTCATTTTTATTGATCGGCTTAGCAATATAATCGTCGAAGCCTGCATCAAGGAAACGTTCCTTATCGCCAGCCATAGCATAAGCTGTTTGTGCAATAAAAGGTATGAATTTATAGGCTGGGTAATCAGTTCGTATCTGCTGCATCAACTTCACTCCATCCCATGGTGGTGGCAGGTTGATATCGAACAGCATGATCTGGAAAATATGATCTTTCTTAAAGCGTTCGCCAACGATTTTCATTGTTTCATTGCCGTCAACAGCAAGGGTTATCGTTCCTGCCTTACTTAAGATTTTTTGCAGTACCATTCGATTCATACGGTCATCTTCAACAATAAAAATGTCGAGTGTACCAAGCTGAGGAGCGTTTGCAATTGGACGAACCTCCAGTGTTGTCTTGTTCTCTTCTGTTGCTTCCTGAATAGCAGGCAAATAAATTTCAACAGTTGTTCCTGTTCCTCTTTCCGACTTAATTTCAATACGACCATGCATCAGATCGAGTAATTTTTTAGCTAAAGGCAATCCAAGCCCAGCACCTTGATACTGACGACTATAACCTGTACTTTCTTGTCGAAATGCCTCAAAAAGATAATTCATATAGCTGGCATCCATACCAACACCTGTGTCCTTTACTTTTATTACAACATCATTGCGTTGTTGATCGTAAAAAGCTGAAATAGTAACAAATCCTGCTTCAGTATATTTCACAGCATTTTCGATAATGATATGCAATACGCGCATGAGTTTAGCATTATCAGCTAAAACAGCAGGTAATTCAGGAATTTTAGTTTTGAACTTCAACCCTTTTTCGTTAGTAGTAAACAAAAGAGGTTCACAAACATTGTTGACTATCAAAGCTACATCACAAGGATGCAATTCAACTTCAATTTCATTTGCCTGAATACGACTAATTTCGATGATGTTATTAATTAAATTAAGAAGCCTGTCGCCACTTTGCTGAATACCTGATGCATAATTATAAAGTTCCTTATTTTCGAGCATTGCCAGCTCGGTCTCTAACAAACTTGAAAAACCGATGATTCCATTTAAAGGAGTTCTGATTTCATGACTCATATTTGAGAGAAAAGCATTCTTCAAATAACTTGCATCTTTAAGTCTTTTAAGTGTCTTTTTCAGTTCAACATCTTTAGCTCGGGTTTGCTGTAACTGATCCTCCAATTCCCTTGTGCGTTCCTGAATAGTAGCTTCAAGCTGCTGCTTTTGTTTATCTATCTCAAGTTGAAAGCTACCATAAGCATCTTGATTCTCGCCATATTTCTCTTTTAAACGATGGCTAAAAAGCAACATTAAAATCACTCCACCAAATAACATTAAAACACTGGTTATCAATACAGTTCTCCATATTATTGCTGATCTCGGCCCAATAGTTTGCCAAGGACTACCTTCATCTTCAACAATATCAGCTGTTGAAGAACCTGATGAGATTTTGAGTTCGAGCTGACGAAAATATAAAGCTTGCCTCAGCATTCTCAATGCAGAATCTGTTAAACCTTCATTATAGAGTAGTTCAGACAATAAAAGTCGAGATTGAGCTTGAGTTTTTACATCTTCCAATCTATCAGCAAGTTGCTTTTGTTGTTGAAGATAGTTTGCCGTCAAAATAGGTGAAAGATCCTTTGATCGATTTATTAAATCTGAAAGCAATTCAATTTTTGCAGCAGAATCGGCATTTAATAGTTGTCGATCAAGGCTATCAATGACCATAATTTGCTCGACTGATTGACCTAATGTAGAGGAAAAGGCGAATAATAAAAAAATGAGACTATATTTCAGATTCATTCGGCTGTTTTATGTCTTTTTATGCAACAATCGTGTCATTAACCGGACAAAGATACATGAATCACTTTTGAAATCAAAAAAGAAAAAATGAGCTATTGAACATTAAAAAAAGTATAAAAGTGTAGGTATTACAGTCGAAAAATGAATCTTTGGTTTAAAGTAACCCTACATTTTACAACCTTCAGAACTCAGGAGAGTTGTGCTTGATAGAATCACAAAAGTTGTTACATTAATTAAGTCTAAATTATCATATCTAAGAATTTGACTATATTTACGCGCTTTTTTCGCATGGAATTCACATGCAAACACACAAAAAACACAGATATGATAAAGAAAGTACTCGTTGCTAACAGGGGCGAAATTGCGATCAGGGTGATGCGTTCATGCCGCGAAATGGGCATTGAAACCGTTGCAGTTTATTCCGAGGCTGATCGCAAGGCTATGCATGTGCGTTATGCAGATGATGCCTATCCTATAGGCCCTGCTCCTTCTTCGGAAAGCTATTTGAGGATGGATAAAATTATTGAAGTTGCTAAGCTTTCCGGTGCTGATGCCATTCATCCAGGTTATGGATTTTTATCGGAAAATGCCCGCTTTGCTGAGCTATGCCAGAAAGAGGGCATTATTTTTATAGGGCCTTCGCCTTATGCCATCAATACCATGGGCGACAAAATCACAGCCCGTAAAACGATGATTGCTGCAGGTGTACCTGTTGTGCCTGGAACAACTGAGCCCATTCGCGACATTAAGAAAGCTGTTGAAGTGATCAAAGGCATAGGTCTGCCTGTTATGATCAAGGCCAGTGCAGGTGGTGGTGGAAAAGGAATGCGATTGGTAAAGCGCGAAGAAGACATCGTTAACGCTGTCAGCTCTGCACGTTCTGAAGCTAAGGCAGCATTTGGTGATGACGCTGTTTATATCGAGAAGTATATTTCCTCTCCTCATCACATCGAATTTCAGATTTTGGGTGACCAGCATGGAAATATTGTTCACCTCTTCGAGCGTGAGTGCTCGGTTCAACGACGTCACCAAAAAGTTGTTGAAGAAACCCCTTCTCCAATCATGACTCAAGAAGTGCGTATGAAGATGGGAGCTGATGCAGTAGCAGCGGCAAAGGCAGTAAATTATTATGGAGCAGGTACTATTGAGTTTATTGTGGATGATAATCTCAATTATTATTTCCTTGAGATGAACACTCGCCTGCAAGTTGAGCACCCTATTACTGAACGTGTTGTGGGTGTTGACCTTGTGAAACAGCAAATAAATATTGCCAACGGACTTGCTCTAGAGTTTAAACAAGAAGATCTAAGTCAGAGTGGACACGCTATTGAAGTGCGCATTTACGCTGAAGATCCTGATAATAATTTCATGCCATCACCCGGTATCATCAAACACATCACCGAACCGCTTGGCTTAGGAGTTCGTCACGATGGGTATGCTTATGTTGGTTATGAAATCCCAATGTACTATGACCCAATGATTTCAAAACTTATCGTTTGGGGTGAAACTCGTCAGGATGCTATAGCACGTTTAAAAAGAGCGCTTTACGCTTACAAAATCACTGGTGTTAAAACCTCAATCCCATATTTGCACCGTATTATGGAAGTGCCTGCTTTTATTGAAGGCCGGTATAACACCCATTTTATCGAAGAGAATCAGCAATATCTGCAACCCCGGGCTGTATGTACCGAACGTTGCATGGATGTGGCTGCAATAACTGCTTTTGTTGACTATATCACAAAACTTGAACGACTGCAGCCCGATAAAGCGCAAAAACATTTGGGCAACAATTGGAAAGACTTTGGAAGAAAACGCTCAGTTCTACGCTTTTAACGGAAAAAATTAAAACAAAATGTCATACGAAGTTAAAATTAACGATCGCATATCCACTATTGAGATGTTGGGTAAAGATGGTAGCATGTTTCAGATTGCCATCGACAACAAAATTTATGAGCTGGACATCGTAGAGGTTGAGCAAGGAGTATATAGCATTCTGCTCGACAACAAATCATTCAATGTTGAACTCGTTGAAGGTCGCACAGGTAAGTCATATACAGTGAATACCCTTTATGAAACTTTTGCTGTCGATATAATCGATGCGGAAGCAAAGTACCTGATGAACCGCAAAAAAGATGAAGGTGAAGACACCAACGTCATTACATCACCCATGCCAGGAAAAGTTGTTAAAATACTTTTCAAAGAAGGCGATGAGGTTAAAGCTGGTGAAACTGTGATCATTGTTTCCGCCATGAAAATGGAAAGTGAATACAAAGTAAAACAGGATCGAATCATCAAACGCATCTTAGTGCAGGAAGGCGACACCGTGAATGGCGATCAGCCAATGGTAATCATTGAATAATCAAACTGAAAAAAATCAAACAATGTCAATAGCAGATAAATTTAAGCTTTTAGAAGAAAACAACAGGCTTGCCGAACTAGGTGGAGGCGAAGACCGTATTATTAAACAGCACGATGCCGGTCGTTTAACAGCTCGCGAACGCCTGCTCGAATTACTTGATCCCAACACCTTTGTGGAAGTTGACAAGTTTGTCACTCATCGAACTACCGATTTCGATATGGACAAGCAAAAATTCCTTGGTGACGGTGTTGTTACAGGTTATGGAAAAATTGATGGCCGGCTGGTTTATGTTTTCGCTCAGGACTTCACTGTTTTTGGAGGTTCGCTTAGCCGCGCCAATGCCGATAAAATTGTTAAAGTGATGGATCTTGCCATGAAAATGGGAGCTCCTGTCATTGGCCTTAATGATTCGGGCGGCGCTCGTATTCAGGAAGGTGTTGAAAGTCTTGGTGGATATGCAGATATTTTTTATCGTAATGTTATGTCATCAGGTGTCATTCCGCAAATTTCAGCCATCCTCGGACCATGTGCAGGAGGAGCTGTATATTCACCGGCAATCACCGATTTCATCATGATGGTAAAGGACACTTCATATATGTTTGTAACCGGCCCTGATGTTATCAAAACAGTGACACACGAAGAAGTGACCAAAGAAGACCTTGGTGGTGCATTCACTCATAACAGCAAAAGTGGTGTAGCGCATCTGATGGCTGAAGACGACAGTCAGGCAATGATGATGATTCGTGAACTTATGAGTTTCCTACCTTCGAACAATATGGAAGATCCGCCGGTTAAGGTTTGTACCGACAACATCTATCGTGAGGACGAAAATCTCGACACCATTGTTCCCGACGATCCAAACAAACCTTACGACATGCATGAAATCATCAGCAAGGTAGTTGATGAACATAATTTCTTTGAGATTCAGCCTTACTACGCCAAAAATATCATCATCGGCTTCGCGCGTCTGGCAGGAAAACCTGTTGGAATTGTTGCTAATCAGCCTGCTGTTTTTGCTGGGGTATTGGATATCGATAGCTCCATCAAAGCAGCTCGTTTTGTACGTTTCTGCGATGCTTTTAATATCCCGCTTATTACTTTTGAAGATGTTCCAGGTTTTCTTCCGGGTACGGTTCAAGAGTTTGGTGGTATCATTAAGCATGGCGCGAAACTTTTATACGCTTTTGCCGAAGCCACAGTACCGAAAATTACTGTAATCACTCGTAAAGCTTATGGTGGAGCATATGATGTGATGTCGAGTAAGCATATTGGTGCCGATATGAATTTTGCCTATCCTACAGCAGAAATTGCGGTGATGGGTCCTGAAGGTGCTGTTAATATTATCTACAAAAATAAGCTTAGCGAAGAAGATCGTTTGGAGGCAATCTCTGATTACCGCAAGCGTTTTGCCAGCCCATACAAAGCTGCAGCTCTGGGTTATATCGACGAAATCATTTACCCAAGACAGACACGTACCAAACTCATTCAAGCTCTCGAAATGGCACAAAACAAAGTGAAAACCAATCCTTCAAAAAAGCACGGTAATATCCCGCTTTAAATGATTGGTTTACTGCACTTAATGAAAAGGACGATCTTATGGTCGTCTTTTTTTTGAATGATAGAGGAATAATAAATTCGAAACTGCAACCGATGGCATTAAGTTGTTCACCTGTTCCATCTACTTTATTGCTGATTAAAAAATCAACCGACTACTTTTGCTTTACCAACAACAAATCACATGGAAAAGAAATACTCTTTCGACAAAAAGAATATCAAAGTATTGCTTCTCGAAGGCGTACATCAATCAGCTGTAACTTTGTTTCACCAATCGGGATATACCAACGTCGAATACCTGAAAACTGCTCTGGATAACGATGAATTGCTCGCAAGGATTGCAGATATTCATATTCTGGGTATTCGTTCGCGGACTACACTCACGAACGAAATTCTTCAAAAAGCAAGTCGATTAATTGCTGTGGGGTGCTTCAGTATTGGCACTAATCAGGTTGATGTTCAATCGGCTAAACAGCTTGGAATTCCGGTTTTCAATGCCCCATTTTCCAACACACGCTCGGTCGCTGAGTTGGTTATTGCTGAAACTATTATGTTGATGCGTGAAGTTCCGGCAAAAAATGCAGCCGCTCACCGAGGTGAATGGTTGAAACTGTCATCCAACTCTTATGAAGTGCGAGGAAAAAATCTTGGGATTATCGGCTACGGACATATTGGGTCTCAGGTTTCGATTCTTGCAGAAGCATTGGGGATGAACGTGTTTTATTATGATATTGAGAAAAAATTAAGCCTTGGAAAAGCTACTTCATGCAGCTCTTTGGAAGAGTTATTGAAACTTTCTGATGCTGTCACCTTGCATGTTCCTGAAACATTCCAAACAAAAAACATGATCACACATGCTACACTTTCACTAATGAAAAAAGGCAGTGTTCTCATCAATGCCAGCCGAGGCAGTGTGGTTGATTACGATGCTGTGGTCCATTATTTAACAAACGAATCACTTACAGGTGTTGCAGCCGATGTTTTTCCTGTTGAACCGGCTTCGGCAGCGGAAAAATTCCAGACTGTTTTACAATCCTTTGACAACGTAATACTTACTCCACATATCGGCGGCAACACTATCGAAGCACAGGAAAACATTGGTGCCGAAGTTGCTGAAAAACTCATTCGGTATAGTGATAATGGCTCAACAATTGGGGCCGTTAATTTCCCGCAAATATCCCTTTCACCTAACCAGAACCAGCAACGCTTTTTACATATCCATAAAAATATGCCGGGTATTTTAAAGGAAATCAATCATGTCTTCACAAGTAAAGATATTAACATAGCTGCTCAGTACCTCCAAACGGACCCTGAAATAGGATATGTAATTATTGACACCGAAGGTGCAACTTCAACAAACCTTATGTCGGAATTGAAGGATATTCCCAACACCATCAAAACAAGGATGTTATATTAATTCGTAACAGTTCATTTCTTCAAAACATTCGCGTCTTTTTGAATTGAAAAGTTATCAAGTCATTTCATTGAATAAATTGTTGAAAAACTGCAATGCAATGAATGACTTCCGGAAAAGCTTCTTATCTTTGAATGATTAAGAGCTTGTTTTGTAATGAAATGATTTTCAATTAATTAACAAAAATAGTATCCAAATGAAAAAAGCATTCCTTGCTGCAATATCCGTTTTCTTACTCGGTTGTTCAGCACCTCCGGCAAAAGTTGAAGTGAAAGTTGAAAAATTTAACCTGGCTGAAAATCATGTTTCGGCTGTTTACACCACTGCAAAAGACAGTTCTTTGCGTCTCACTAAAGGTGAAAATCTCGTGTTTAAGGAGTTTGGCCAGCCAGTCGAGACACAAGTATGTGTTTTTGTAGATCCATCGAAAACATTTCAGGAAATGCTGGGTATTGGTGGAGCTATCACTGATGCATCTGCCGAAACATTTTACAAACTCCCTGAGGCAAAACAGCAACAAGTACTTGATGCCTATTTCAATAAAGAAAAAGGTATTGGATACAATCTTGTTAGGACCAATATTAACAGTTGCGATTTTTCAAGCTCAAGTTATACCTATGTGAATGAAGGAGATAAGGAGCTGAAAAGTTTTAACATCGAGCCAGATAGGAAATATAAGCTGCCAATGATAAAAAAAGCAATGGAAGCTGCCGGTGACAAGATTATTTTTTATGCCAGTCCCTGGAGTCCTCCGGCATGGATGAAAGATAACAACAATATGCTTTTTGGGGGCAAACTGATGAAAGAGTTTTACCAAAGCTGGGCCGATTATTATGTAAAATTTATCCAGGAGTATGAAAAAGAAGGTGTCCCTGTCTGGGGTATCACCATCCAAAACGAACCAATGGCAAGGCAAATCTGGGAAAGTTGCATTTACACAGCTGAAGAGGAGCGTGATTTTCTGAAATACTACCTTGGACCAACCATGCACAAGGCTGGCTTTGCCGATAAAAATATCGTTATGTGGGATCATAACCGCGACCTCATTTATCAAAGGGCAAGCACATATTTTGCCGACCCCGAAGTTGCGAAGTACGCATGGGGGATGGGTTTTCATTGGTATGAAGACTGGAGTGGTGGCGTGCCTGTGTTTGAAAATATTCGCAGGGTTCAGGAAGCTTTTCCAAATGAAAAAATAATGTTTACTGAAGGCTGTGCTGAAAGCTTTGACTCTTCCCGTTATGAAGCATGGGTTTTGGGAGAAGAATATGGCCGCTCAATGATACATGATTTTAATAATGGTGCTGTTGCCTGGACCGATTGGAACATTCTGCTCGACGAAACAGGTGGACCTAATCATGTTGGGAATTTCTGCTTTGCTCCAATGCATGGCGATACGCGCAGTAGTGAGTTAACCCTTACCAACTCCTATTATTATATCGGCCATTTCTCCAAATTTATACAACAGGGAGCAAAACGCATCATTGCATCTCCTAGCCGCAGCCAGCTTATCAGCACCGCCTACCTCAATCCTGATGGTAAAATTGTGGTTGTAGTTATGAACGAAAGTGAGATCAAAACCGAGTTCTTCCTGTGGATTGATGGAAAAGCAGCTCCAGCAACCAGTTTGCCAAGGTCGATTATGACTTTTGTGCTTTAAAGAATAGAATTGTTGATTTGCTAAAATGATATTTATAATCATTTCCAATGTTTTTAAATATCATTGAAAACAAAAATTGGTGTGATTTCAAATACCAAATTGAAAATATTATAAACAATGTTTCACCAAACATTGTTTTAACTTATCCTTCAATAAGATGAAAATATCCCATTTCATTTGGTTCTTTATCTTTTTCATTTTCAGTATGATGGCAAGCAGTTGTCACAAAGAAAGTGTCAAACCAGAAGCTGTTTCTTTGGATAGCTTCGAGTCGGGGAGCATTGGCGTGATTAACAAAATATCAGAGACAAACTGGGAATTGCATATTGCAGATGATAACGATAATGCTGATTTGCCAGACAATTGGCGCAACTGGTGGTATGTTCGCTTCAATAATTTATTGGAAAACGAACCCATAACCTTTACAATTAAAAATAATGGGTGGCCATATTATTACCTACCTGTTTATTCATACGACCAAAAAAACTGGCTAAGATTTTCGGAGGACGAGGTTAGTCAGAACTCTTCCAACGAACTTATCATTCAAAAAAAGTTTGAAGCTACAACTGTTTGGATGGCAAGGTTCTACCCTTATACATTTAGTGATCTAAAACACTATTTGACTACTATTCAAGGCAGTCCTTTTTTGGAAATTCAAACGCCCGGATTTTCTCAAAAGGGAAACCCAATCTATTTATTAAAAATCACCAATTCTGGTGTTCCTAATGCTCAAAAAAAACGAGTTTTTATTCATGCCCGCACTCATCCTGCCGAGACGCCATCATCCTTTGTCATTGAAGGGTTTGTAGATTATCTTTTGAAAGGTTCAGTTCAAAGTCTGGAAATGCTTTCTCAATCTGAGTTTTATATTTTCCCTATGCAAAATGTTGACGGCGTTATTGCTGGAAATTACAGAACAACGCCTCAGTCCGAAAATCTTGAGGTAATGTGGTATTATGAACCGCTTGACCCTCTCAATCTGAAAAACGAAGCTCCTGATGAGGTGAAAATAATACACAATTATGCAAAAAAACTAATGCAAGATGGAGGTCCCTCCATCACAATGGCACTTAATCTTCATGCCTCAAACAGTGAGCCGGATACCCGTACATTTTTCTTTCCTCATTTTGGAAACATGGATCAAGGTTATAACGTAGAGGAGGCCTCATTGTGGGAAAAGCAATTGAAATTTATCAACAGTTTTGCCGTAAACTTTGGATTAGATATGGTTGAACCAGTGCCTCAGGAAGGAGGAAGTAGTTTTGCTTCAAAGACTTATCCCGAGAGTTGGTGGTGGGTTAACTACAAAGATCAGGTTATGGCTATCACTATGGAGATGACTTACGGACGATCAGGATTCTCACCCCGCTGGATTGAACCTGTCGATATGAGAGCCATTGGCAGAGCTTTAGCCCTTGGAATCGGCGATTATTACAATACATTACTAGAGGCACCTTATATGATTGAGTCAATTGGAAAAGGTCGTACTGTTAACCTGAAATATCCGTTTATTTACCCGCCAAATGCAAAAGATGAACTCAAAGAATAACAGACTGATTTTGTTGATTTTGATTATGAACTATTCTCTTTAATCAATTCAATAAGTTAATGGTTGATTTCGTCAGAATCAGAGATTTTCTGAAACAGCCTGATCATCACAATCTGATGGCATGGGCATAAGTGGCAGCCGTTATTGAAAGAAATAATTCTCAATCTGTGGCTGCTGCCATAAAGCGTTGATTCCCATAGAAATGTGTGTTGTGATGAGCTATTCTGCCAGATAAATTTTCACGGTATGCTCCAACGTAAAACTTTCCAAGCTTCTCACTATAAATTATATAGCAGTACGATTCCATTTGGTTTAAAGAAAAAAAAGAGACTGAAAATTCAGCCTCTTTTTTGTTGGTGGGCCCACCTCCCGAAAGCTTTCGGGATGAACCTGGGACCACCTGTGCCGAAAGCTTTCGGCAGAGTCAGGCGCTCGTTTGTTGTATGATTTTCTCCACAAGCTCAGGGTATTTCTTCAAGTTTTGAATGTATTTACTACTCTTCATCGATTTGATCAATCGCTCAAGTCGAATAGCATGCGAGTAATCGTTTGTAGGTATTTCAAAATAAAGTTGCCAGTCATTAGCCAATGCAGTAAAACGATGGCTTCCATAGGTATGAAGGTTATGGTTTTGAATGCGACCTCTCAAATCATTATGGCATGCTCCCGTATAGAACTTTCTTAAACTCTCACTGTAAAGGATGTAGCAACATGGGGACATAACTCATCAAAAAAAAAAGAGGCTGTCTAATATAGAAAACCTCTTTTTTGTTGGTGGGCCCACCTCCCGAAAGCTTTCAACGATTTTTCCATCTCACATTATTTTAGTACAGATTGTATTGTCGTTTTGTTGCGGATTCAATACGATAACAATAGTGTGGATTTGAACTGTTTTCTTCACTCACATTACATGATTCATTTGTTTTTTAACTAAATTTAAAAATGGCGGTTTAATATTATACACATACTTTTTTATCGTCTTCTTTGGTTATAAACAAACAAATGTTAGCAATTATTTACCTTTTAATTTGTTTGCTCTTTTATTCATAATTAAATTAGCCGCCAAATATTATTTTAGTATTACTCTTCATTTTAAATGCAGGCGCCATGAAAATTATGATCAAAGGATTAAAAGGTAAAGATTTCTCCATCGACTCGAATGATAGTCTGGCCATGAAATTTGCCATGCTCTTCGAGGCGCACACCACCATCGGGGTTCAGGCAGCCATTGTTAAATATGGCTATTCTGAACAAAGGCTCTATCAATTGCTTAAGGCTTATGAGCAAGGAGGGGCTCAGGCACTCATTGATAAAAAGACGGGTTCTCAAAAGCAACCTGTAAGGACTAAAGAAGTAGTAAATCAAATCATTCGCTTGCGTTTCTTAGATCCTTTTGCAAGCGTGGAGGTGATCTCACAAAAGCTAAGACAGCTTGGTTATCACGTTAGCATTCGTAGTGTTGAGCGCACGATTACTGAATTTGGGCTCCAAAAAAAACGCATGTTCTGAATCCTGAAAAAGAAAAGCAAAGACAAGAAATCAAAATTCAGGTAAGCAAACGCGAGACAACCTGCCTTCGACTTAACAACCAGGGATCAGAACGTTATTTAAGGGAGAGCCTTTCAAAGAAGGTATGCGGTACCTTTGCTGGTATGTGGATGCTGGTGGCCGAACATCTGAGAATGGGTAGCTGGGATTTGATCAAAGGCTTTACCGAAAGCAGCGATGCTGATATAGAACCCCGCATAGCCATGCAGGTTGTCAACGAAGCTGCCATTTGTAAAAACCGCATCAGAAAGAGTAATTATTTTTCCCATCAAGGTTTTGAGCTGCTCAACGGGCTGAGCTTTCTGGCTAGCGATGAGCAAGTACATCAATTGCTTGATAAACACACAGTCGAACAAGCCCGCTCTTTGCAACATACTCTGGCTTTGATACGTGCCAACAGAGGGCATTACAGCGGACAAACAATAGCCATCGACCCTCACCGCATTGTTTCTGCTTCTAAAAGGATTATGCCTAAAAAGAAAAAGCAACCCACAGAACCCTCCAGAAAAATGCTTCAGACCTTTTTTGCCCTCGATACGCTAACGGGCCAACCCATTGGTTGTGGAATTGGTTCGCCGGCTGCCAATACAAGCCAGGAAACCTTAGAACTTTTAAACATGGTCAAAACCGTCAATCCAAAGGCTTTGATACTTGCTGATAAAGAGCATTTTACAGCTCAAATTGTTCAGAACGTTGATCAAAATACGGATTTTGAATTTCTGGTGCCTGTTATTTCATCAGAAAGAATCAAAAGCATTGAACGATCTCTTTCTTACCAAAGGCAATGGGCTGGATATGCAATTGCTGAGACCCAATTTAATTTTACAGATCATCTTCAAAAATACAGGCTCATCTGCCAACGTGAGGGCGAAACACAAAAGGATTACTTCTATAAATCATTCCTGACCATTTCTGACAAACCTGCTACACTGCTTTTGGGTGAAAAGTATTTGGAAAGATGGTCCATAGAAGAATTCTTTAATTTCGATGGCGCAATGGGCTTTGACAGGGCTTCCACGTTTAACCTCAACATCAGATATGGTAAAATGGCGCTCGCTCTAGTGGCGCAAGCTGCTACTTATGAACTTAGAAAAAAATTACCTGAACCTTATAACCGATGGAATTCACAGCACCTTGCCGATGCTTTACTCTACAAAATCGATAGCGATATCAGGGTGAAAAATGATACCATCATCGTAACTTGCTATGACACCCCTGATAATATGAACCTGAAAAGCAATTACCAAAATCTGCCAGATAAACTTATCAGCGAAGGTATTAATCCCAAAATACCTTGGCTCTATGATTTTAAACTGGATTTCAAATTCAAATAACTTTTTACTAAAATTAATTTGGTCTAAAAAATCGTTGAAAGCTTTCGGGATGAACCTGGGACCACCTGTGCCGAAAGCTTTCAGCAGAGTCAGGTGCTCGTTTGTTGTATGATTTTCTCCACAAGCTCAGGATATTTCTTCAAGTTTTGAATGTATTTACTACTCTTCATCGATTTGATCAATCGCTCAAGTCGAATAGCATGCGAGTAATCTTTTGTAGGTATTTCAAAATAAAGTTGCCAGTCATTAGCCAATGCAGTAAAACGATGGCTTCCATAGGTATGAAGGTTATGGTTTTGAATGCGACCTCTCAAATCATTATGGCATGCTCCCGTATAGAACTTTCTTAAACTCTCACTGTAAAGGATGTAGCAACATGGGGACATAACTCATCAAATAAAAAAAGAGGCTGTCTAATATAGAAAACCTCTTTTTTGTTGGTGGGCCCACCAGGGCTTGAACCTGGGACCACCTGATTATGAGTCAGGTGCTCTGACCAACTGAGCTATAGGCCCCTCATTAGCATTTTTTAACAAGAAAAAGAAAAAATGCGTTTGATTTGAGTGCGCAAAGTTACAACTTTGTATCGTAATTATACAAGCAAAAAATCATCTTCTTATGAAAACTCATCAACCTGTTAACACAATCATCTTCGATTTTGGAGGTGTGATTCTAGATATTGATCCTATTCTCACTCTTAACGAGCTTAAAAACCTTGGCGTTGAGGATCTTGACATTTTTAAGTCACCATATTTTCAGCACGATATCATGGGTAAGTTTGAGCGGGGAATTTTGACTCCGGAAGTTTTTCGCGATAAAGTGCGTGAATTTATTGGCATCAACCTCTGTGATCAGGATATTGATGACGCATGGAACGCGCTTATACTCGACATACCAAAAGAAAGAATCAAAGTTTTGGAGGATGTTAAAAAGAATTATCCTATTTTTCTGCTTAGCAACTCCAATGAAATTCATTACGATATTTATGTTCGAGACTTACAGCTACGTTTCGGCTATCGTGAGTTCGATCAATTGTTCACCAAAGCCTATTTTAGCTTCGATCTTCATCTTAGTAAGCCAAATCCTGAAATTTTTGAATTTGTTATTAACCAGCACAAACTCATTCCAGAGCAAACACTTTTTATCGATGACACTGCTGAACATCTTGAAGCTGCAAGTAAATTAGGCATGCAAACATATCAGCTAAAAACCCCAGAACGGGTGCGTGACTTATTTATAAACGGCATTCTCCGGGAAGATCTGATGATTCAGTAGAGTTTTCTGCATGACCTTTCACAGGCTGAATACCATCAAACTTTTCAGCAATTTCATTTAAGATGACATCCATTTCGGCGAAATAATTTGCCTGCATAATACGAATACGAAATGGTTTAAAATTGGGGAATCCTTTAAAATAATCGCCCCAATGTTTACGCATTTCCATCAGCGCTTGGCGTTCACCTTTCCATTCAACCGATTTTTCAAGATGTATTCTACTTATTCTAAGTCTTTCGTGTATGTCGGGTAGCGTTGATAAGACTCCTTCTTGAAGGTACTTCTTCACTTCTTGAAAAATCCATGGATTGCCATAGCTTCCTCTGGCGATCATCAATCCATCGACACCGAAATTATCTCTAAAATACTTTGCTGAAGGGCCATCCACCACATCTCCATTACCAAAAATCGGAATCCGCATGCGTTGGTTGCTCTTAACCTTGCCAATAAGTGTCCAATCGGCAGGTACACTTGAACGGGTGGTTCTGAGTCTGCCATGGATTGTCAAAGCTTGGATACCAACATCCTGAAGCTTTTCAGCTATTTCGACTATATTCTTACGATCTTCATCATAGCCAAGACGTGTTTTAACCGTGACAGGGAGTTTTACCGCTTTAACAACAGCCTCGGTCATTGCTACCATCTTCGGAATATCATTCATAATACCTGAGCCAGCGCCTTTGGAAGCAACTTTTTTTACCGGACATCCATAATTGATATCAATAATATCCGGTTTAGCACGTTCTGCGTACTCAGCTGCTTTAACCATTGAATCAATATCATGACCAAAGATTTGAATACCAATAGGACGCTCAAACTCACTGAAATCAAGTTTCTTTACACTTTTAGCAGCATCACGTATCAAGCCCTCAGAGGAGATAAACTCGGTGTACATAATGTCAGCACCAAACAATTTACATACATAGCGAAAAGGAGGGTCACTGACATCCTCCATTGGGGCAAGTAATATGGGAAATTCTCCAACTGAAATTGTTCCTATACGAATCAACTGAAATTGTTTTTGGTTTATAATCTTTCTATTGCTGATACATATAAGAATGTGTTCAAGCGGCCGCAAAAGTACTATTTTTGCGTTTAATTTTCCTGAAAGATAGCACAAATATGAAATTTCATCCACTTTTTAAAGACACCACCCATGGGTTTCAATTTTTTTTATTTCTTGGATTACTGATTTTTGGCGTCTTAATAGGAATGCTTACTGGTCTGGTAATCTTGCGTTTATCAGAAGGAATAAGCTTGAGCGAACAAGTAAATCTTCTAAATGATGCAACAAATCTTCGTCCTGCACGAATACTTCAAATTTCTTCACAAATTGGATTGTTTCTTTTCCCTCCTTTGGTGCTTGCCTATGTAGTTCATTTCTCACCATTGCAATTTTTGGGGTTTCGCTCAATATCTAAACCTTTCATTTTGCTGCCTGCACTTGTATTAATGTTTGCGAGTCTTCCATTTATTCATATGTTATCCGACCTCAATCATGCTATAAGTCTTCCATCATGGATGAATGCTGTTGAACAATGGATGCAAGAAAAAGAAAACCAAGCTGAGGAAATGATGCAACTGTTTCTTAAAGTAGAAACAACATCCGGTCTTATGATAAACCTGTTCATGATTGCTTTGTTGCCTGGCATTGGTGAAGAACTCGTCTTTCGATCAGTTATTCAGCCATATATGATGAAGTTTTTAAAGAATAAGCATCTTGGGATAATAATTACAGCTTTAATTTTCAGTATCATTCACATGCAGTTTTATGGATTACTACCACGATTTGCATTAGGATTGTTTCTAGGGTACTTTTATTTTTGGTCAGGAAGCATAATAGTACCTATGCTTATGCATTTTGTAAACAATGCCTCTGCTGTTATTGCTTTTTACATGTTTTATAATGGATACACCTCCATTCCAATGGAAGATTTTGGTTCAAGTAGTAGCATGTTCACCATATTAAGCGGTGGCTTTGTTGGTTTATTGCTATATACAGGATATCGCATCAGTGAGCAAAAGGCATAAAAAAACCCGGAAACGAAGCTTCCGGGCTGTATTGTAAATAAAGGTGCTAATTAATTTTTAGCAATGCCTTTTAAGGTCGAGTAATTTATACGGAATGCGCCTGATTTTCTCATTTCCTGTTTCACATCAGTCACAACACCCATTTTTGTTTCGTTGTGAACCTTAAGTGATGTTGTCAAAAATGATTTGTCAGCTTCGTCACGTGCTTCACGCTCGCGAGCTATAAATTCAGGTATATCTTTAACTCTTGCATACTGATCGTTAAGCTGAATTCGTGATTCAGTACCAAACATAACTGTATTAGTCGGAGGTCCAATATAAATATAGCTTACAAGTGATTTTTTTTCAAGCTTCTGAACCTCAGTAGCTACTGGCAATTTAATCTTCACTTTCAGTGTTACTTCACGCATTACAGTTGTAACCATAAAAAAGAAAAGTAACATAAAAATGATGTCTGGCAACGAAGAAGTATTGATTGCGGGAGATTCTTTCCCTTTTTTTGTTTTGAATTTTGACATATCAGTTTTCTCCTATGCTTTCGGGTTCAGCTTCACTAATACGAACTGGAATAGCTTCATTAATGGCTTTAGACTGTTCTTCGCTTAGATTAGACATTTTTGTACCGAAACGATTTAGCGCCAATTCTTCTTTAAGTTCATTAAATGCACGAGCAAGCTCATTCTGAACCCTGATATACATATCATAAGAAGTACCCCTATCATTTTTGAGAGAGATAACACCTTTAGAAGTATAAATATCTCCAAGGAGTTTCACATTTACAAGCTCAGTTTCAGGATATTCAGGATTGTCAGGAATAACAGGTGTCATAAACCTTTTAGCTACATCTCTGAGCGAAGAAATGTCACCAGGTCTTCCATCAACAAGAAGCATATCGTTTTTATTTACAAGCACGTTCAGCACGTTACGCTTCTTAATTTCGACATCTTCAGGTTTCTCAACAGGAGGGGGCAAACGACGGGTAATACCTGTATCTACATCCATTGTTGTGGTCACCAGAAAGAAAATCAAAAGCAAGAAAGCAATATCTGCCATAGAGCCTGCATTGATCTCTGGGGATGCTCTTCTAGCCATTTTCGGTTATTTAAAGATTTTTATAATGCTTGAGTATAATATAGCGACAATGGCTAAAGCAGCTGTGATATAAGTTGCTAATAGTCCCATGCCAACCAATTTGGAAGTTTGAGCAGTAATATTGAGGGTTTCAAGTTTAATGTTACTGAATGAATTGCCAGCCAATGAGTAAGAAACTATCGCTACGACGGCAACCAGTCCAAAACTTATAAGTATTTTCTTAATATCTCCAGGACTTTGAATGAATCCGTATATTGGAGAGGCGATTGCAATAACAAGGGTGGCAATAGTAAGAAAATAACCCCATTGGATCAAAGTACCTGAGTCAATCCCTCCTGCATAGAAGAGTACACTCAGGAGCACTGATACTCCCATTAAAACATAGAGCACCCAGCGTACGATTTTTGAAGTTTTATCTGCCATGGTGATTATTTTTTTGCGTATTTATTGATCATGTCCATGAATGAGATAGAAGTATCTTCCATATCATTTACAAGACTATCAATCTTTGAAATAATGTAATTATAGAAAATCTGAAGAATCATAGCAACGATCAAACCGAATACAGTAGTCAAAAGAGCTACTTTAATACCGGTTGCAACGATTTGGGGACTGATGTCACCAGCTGCTGCGATATCATCGAAGGCTTGAATCATCCCGATTACAGTACCCATAAACCCGAGCATAGGTGCAAGAGCTATAAATAACGAAATCCAGCTTACGCCACTTTCTAAACGCCCTGTGATAACCGAGCCGTAAGCAACAATTGACTTTTCAACTTCATCAACACCTTGATCATAACGAAGTAATCCTTGATAGAAAATACTAGCAACCGGACCGCGTGTTTCACGACAGATATCTTTTGCTTTTTCGATTCCACCACTTTTCAAAGCACCATCAATTTCTGCAAGAAGTTTCTTGGTATTTGTGGCACTGAGAGTAAGATAAATAATTCTTTCGATTGCGATAGCTAGACCAAAAATAAGGGTGAGTAAAACGATACCCATAAATTCAGGACCACCTTCGATAAATTTTTCTTTGATCGTTTCATGAAATGTTGTTTGAGCTGCGTCATCAGACTGCATTCCTACAGTTGTTTGAGCAGATTGTGCGGCATCTTGAGCAAGTACAATGCTGTTCAAACCGAATGTCATTATACCTGCGATAGTCAGTAAAGCAATTAATTTTTTCATAGTTAAAAGTGTTGATTACTACATTAATTCCGTTTGTGTGATTATTAATTAATTTGTTAAAAGTTTCAAAGAGGCAAATGTATAAAATAATCTTTCAACAACATCTACATATTGTGTTAAGATTTTGCGGAGAGAGCGGGATTCGAACCCGCGGTACCCTTTTGAGGTACACACACTTTCCAGGCGTGCGCCTTCAACCACTCGGCCATCTCTCCAAATTTGCTCCTAAAAGAGCCTATAAAAACGGTTGCCAAAAGTACATCTTTTTTTTAATCAACATCTATCTTTTAGCTTTATCCATTTAGTTTGTAATGAATCTAAACGATGTTGGATCGTTTTTATTTCACCTAATAAACTGATTTCTAATCAAACTTTTGGTTATTTCTTGATGAATCGAGTATCAAGGACTTTTCCATTGGTGTATAAATGTAAAATATAAATCCCCGCAGGTAAATGTGAAATATCAATTTTGCCTTCAACAACCGCAGCAATTGTCATCATTAATTTTCCTTCCAGTGAAAAAATATCAATTGTACTGTTTAGATTAATCGAAGAAGGAATATACAAATGATCATTAGCAGGATTTGGATAAAGTATTAGTCCTGAATCATATTCATGCAGTCCGGTTGCATCTGCTTCAAACGACTGAACAAACGAAATTCCCTCATGTACATAATTTCCCTGCTGTGGCATCTCATCAGAATAAGATGCTGTAAGGTCGAAATAATAACCTGTAGATGCCTGCCATAATTTCCATTGAATAGCTTCTCCAACCAAGAAACCATCTGTAATAGTGCTTAAGCTATCGTTGCCAAATATAGCAACGGTGCTATTTTGACTGATATCAATTATTGGTAAGATGCCAGCTGCTGTGCCTTCAGTAGTATAGGCTATTAATTGATCTCCGACAGATCCAATAGATAAAGCAAGTGGAGAAAGCCCGAAAATGTGTGTGTTTGCTGTTTTTACAATTTCACTGATATTAGAACTATTTTTATTCCCGGATGTTACTGATTTACAGGCTGGAAAAACAATTTGTACCGGCTCCGACATCTTAACCAAATAAGATTTTGAAGGCATCAGTAGACTAAGATTTGTGATAGTCTTTGCAGGCCAGAATACATTGTTTGACCCAACCTCTTTTACCATTTCCAGAAGGGCTAATTGATCTTCGAAAAGCTCATCTACCGCAACATTACAGTCGCTTAAAACGGGCATTAGATTCCATCCTGAAGCTAGCTGAAGTGTTGTTGATGTTTTATCAGGGCCTGCAATGGTGAGCCCGCAAGGAGCTGAAACTTTTACTTTATATCCTGATGCAGGATTCCAACTTCCAATGGTATTGGTATTCTGCTGAGGTAAATAAACGCCATCAATTGTTTGTACTGCAACCAGATTCGATTCAATTGCTGAAAAAATATCTTCTAAACTGGCTGATGATGGAATAACATGGCTTGACAACGTATTCCAGCCAGGTAGAAAGTTACTGCTTTGAGTAAAAAATCCACCTTCAGTAGCAATTTGAAAATCATCGATATACATGCCATCTTCGGTAACTGACATATCACTGGTAAAACGAAACCTAAACTGAATATAATTCTGACCCAGATAACTGTTCAGGTTATAAGTTTTTTTCTGCCATGCGGATTGTGAACCATTAAATTGTGCCAACTGAACCCAATTGGTTCCGTTGGTGGAAACTTCCAAATACATATAATCATAGTTTGTTTCCAAAACATATTTTGTCCAGAATGAGATTTCGGCAGATGTAAAACCTGTGTTCAAGTTGAACGGACGCAAGTAAGCAAAACTCTCCGTATCATCCTGATACTCTCCTGTCGGGCTTTCGGTTATCGAATGGTTTGGTGAATAGGACTGTGTTGTTGAAAGTCCCCATCCTCCGAAAAATTCAAAATATGGTGCGCCATTTTCGAAATTGGTAACAAAAGGCAGCGACATAGGAGGCATTGGTGTTACCGTCACGCTATTTGAAGGATATGATTCGAGATTGCTGTCGGCATAAATTGCTGTAATATAATAGGTGTAAGGAGTGCCATTTACAACATCAAAATCACTGTATTGATTTGAATTTAAGTTGCTTATCAGGATACCATTTCTATATATATTAAATGAAGCAGCGTCAGGCAATGCAGTCCAGTTAAGTTCAACCACCTGATCACCAGCTAAAGCAGCGAGTCCACGTGGAGGGTTAAGACGGTTTGCCAGTGTTGCAGCGGCTGCCAGTGAAGCTTTTGTAAAGACAGCAGCCTGTGCTTCATTGTTATAACTTGGTCCTACGATATCATTACTTGTGTGGATATATGGGCTATAATCTGGGACAGCTTCAAAAGGGAAAATACCCATAAAACCATTGTTATTAAACGATGTATGGTCGCTATCACCACCAGAAAGTGAGCCTGTTGTCACAACAAAATCAGGCAAATATGTTGAAGCAACCTCTGTATAGAATGTTGCAAGTTCCTGAGCTCCTGATGGGAAAATAAGTGTCGACTTTATGGCTGTGTTCCCTGGTTTGAGGTAACCAATCATGTCAAGATTAAAATAACCATGTATATCCATGCCAAGTTGAGCGGCTCTGCTGGCATAGGCAGCACTTCCGTATAGTCCATATTCTTCACCTGAGAAGGCACAGAAAATTATTGACCTGTCGAAACTTTGCTGGCTCATTATCCGGGCAATTTCCAAAACTCCCGCAGTACCTGAAGCATTATCATCAGCACCTGGTTCGGCTGAACCACCGGTATATGAGTCGTAATGACCGCCAAGTACAATATACTCCTCAGGATATTTTGTACCTGTTAGTGTGGCAATCACATTGTCACTTGCACTTCCAGAAGGCATATTAAAATCCATTACTTCAACACTTAAACCATAACTTTGAAATTGATCTTTGATCCAGTTTTGCGCAACAACACTCTGAGCCTTATAGGCATTACGTGTTCCATAGTTTTGCAAATGTTGTACAGATGCGGTAATATTTGTTGCTGATACCTGATCAAGTAAAGTTTGAATCCATGGATCAGGGTTGTCTTTTCTATTAAAACTCAAACTGTTTTCCTTTTGCAGTCGTGCTTCATGCGACATAATTCGAACCATACCGTCGCTTTTGAATGGTTGAAGCTGTCCGAATGTCAACTCATCGGCTGCAACTATAACAAAGCTTGATTCCTGGTAAAGTATTTCAGCTTCAGGCCTTTGTACGAAATAATCAGCCGCCTGAGTCTCGGGCACATAAACAACATATATACTTTTGCCGGAAGACCAAGGCTCATTCATCAAAAAATGATGTGGCTCTTTTGGTTCTGCTTCACCTGAAGCAATGACCCAATTGTCTTGAAAAAGATGTATTCTAAAGGCTGGATTTGTAGACAATGAGCGCTGATGAGAAATGCCAGTAGTTTTTATGAGATAAAGTTGTTCAGCATTGGAGCTATTAAAAAAACTGATAGCCAGAACAAAAAGGAGTGAGACACGGAATAATTTCATACTAGGATTTATTTAAGGTTTACAATGTTCTTGAAACAACAAAAGTAGTGTTTCGAATCACTAAAAATTTTGTTTTTGATGAAATAACTATTCAACAGTCATTTCGCCACGTATTGGAATTTGAAGCAATTCGATCATTCTATCTTTAGGATAACCCTCGCCAATCAGATACATGAGCTTCGATAGGGCTGATTCGGTGGTGATATCAAATCCACCAATAACTCCAATACGCTCCAAGCCAAGACTAGTGGCATATTTTCCAAGTTCGACAGATCCTGATTTACACTGAGTTACGTTGTAAATTATAAGACCCCCTTTGATCGCTTCTTCCAAACAACCAATAAACCATTCATCGGTTGGTGCATTTCCCGAACCAAAGGTTTCAAGTATCAAAGCCTTGAGACCTGGAATAGCAAGGGTGTTTTTAACGATATTCTCTGAAATACCAGGAAACAACTTCAAAATGGTTACGTTAAAATCGAGCCTGGTATGAACCTTTAATTTCTTAAAGTTGGGTTTAAGAATGTTTGACTTATTAAACCGGATATGAACACCCACATCAGCAAGCAAAGGATAATTCCCCGAAACAAAAGCGTTGAAGCGTTCGGCGTTAAACTTTGTTGTACGGTTGCCACGCATCAACTGATTCTCAAAATATATGGCCACTTCCGGCACTATGGCCATGCTTTCTTCTTTTGCTGCAGCGATTTCAATTGAGGTTAGAAAATTCTCTCTTCCATCGGTTCGTATCACTCCCATTGGCAACTGCGAACCGGTGAAGATGACCGGTTTATTGAGGTTTTCTAGCATAAAACTCAATGCCGAGGCTGTGTATGCCATAGTGTCGGAACCATGCAAAACAACAAAACCATCATAATGCTCATAATTATCTTCAATTATTTCAGCCAACCGAATCCAAAATGAGGGCTTCATGTTTGAAGAGTCGATTAGTGTTTCAAAAGAATGGAAATCAATCTTATAATCGAAATTTTTAAGCACTGGCATCTGCTCATAGATATTACTAAAATCAAAAGGGACAAGCGCTCCGGTGAGACTATCTTTTGTCATCCCGATCGTTCCTCCGGTATATATAACCAGTACCGATGTTTTTTCTTCTGTCATAAAGAGCTTATTTTAAATAGTTTCTGAGCATTACGTGTTGTCATCATGGCAATTTCTTCCAATGATACGTCTTTGATTTCTGCTAGTTTTTGGGCTGTTTCAATCATGTAACTGCTTTCATTCCGCTTGCCCCTATAAGGTACAGGTGGCAGATAAGGACTATCTGTTTCAAGCACCATAAAATCCAACGGTACATGTTGCAAAACTTCAGGCAAATGGGATTTCTTATAGGTAACCACCCCTCCTATTCCCATCATAAAATTCATGTCCATGATGCGTTTTGCATCTGTTTCATCTCCTGTAAAGCAATGAAAAACACCTGTCAGGCTTCCATCCTGCGCTTCTTCAACAAGATCGAGAATGAGTGGAAATGCATCACGTGTGTGTATGACAACGGGCAGGTTTAGTTTCTTTGCCCAGTCAAGCTGGGTTCGAAATGCTGTAATTTGCGCATCTATAAAAGTTTTATCCCAATACAAATCAATTCCTATTTCACCTATTGCGTAAAATTTTGAATGAGCCATAGCTTCTTCTAGAAATCTAAGCTGTTCATTCACATTTTCTCCAACAGAAGTTGGATGCAACCCAATCATTGGGAAACAGTTTGATGGGTAGTTCCGACACAATTCCAGCATTGGTTGCAAGCTGTGCATGTCAATATTTGGTAAAAAAAGCTGATGAATTCCTGCCGAAAAAGCTCGTTGCAGCATATCATCACGATCGGAATCAAAATGTTCCAGATAAAGATGGGTGTGGGTATCTATCAAGTGCATCCGGCAAAATTAGTGGTTTTTCGGGCTTGACCAAGCTGACTGAGTATTGTTGGATCATTTTCATGAAGAATGTACCTTCAATTGCACTATTTTTGCCGATATAAATGAAAAAGTTGAAAGTTTTAGTCATACGCTTCAGTTCCATAGGTGATATCGTGCTTACAAGCCCGGTTCTGCGCTGCATGAAAAAACAGCTCAATGAGGTTGAAATTCACGTTCTGACAAAAAAATCGTTTGCATCCATCTATCAGCAGAATCCATTTGTTGATAAAGTTCATATTCTTGAAGACAAGCTTTCTGTGGTCATACCTTCACTCAAAAATGAAAAGTATGATCACATAGTTGACTTGCATGTTAACCTTCGCTCATTTAGGATACGTTTTGCGCTCGGTATAAAAAGCCACAGTTTTCCTAAATTAAACCTACGCAAATACCTGTTGGTACATTTCAAATGGAATGTGATGCCTGATGTTCATATCGTTGACAGGTATTTTGATGCTGTCAAATCCTTAGGTGTTAAAAATGACGGAAAAAGTCTTGACTATTTCATTGATGATCAATACCTAATGAATCCTGAAAGTTTTCCATCAGGTTTTGAGAAGGGTTTTTACGCGTGCGTCATTGGAGGCAACCATTTTACCAAAATTTTTCCAGCTGAAAAAGTTATAGAGGTGATTCAACAGCTTCCACTCCCTGTTGCGTTGCTTGGCGGAAAAGAAGATATGCAACGAGCCTCCAAAATCGAGCAAACATTAGGAAACAAAGTTTGGAATACCTGTGGTGTTTTACGCTTGGATCAATCAGCAAGCCTTATCCAACAATCAAAAGGAGTTTTTACCAACGATACCGGGTTGATGCATATTGCAGCTGCTTTTCAAAAACCAATCGTTTCCCTATGGGGTAACACAGTGCCCGAACTGGGAATGTATCCTTATATTCCATTGAATAAAGAGCGTGTTGTGATTATAGAAAAGAAAGGTCTTTCGTGCAGACCGTGCAGTAAGATTGGTCATCCTTCGTGCCCAAAAAAACATTTCAATTGCATGAATCAATTAGACATAAAAGAGATTGCAATCTCATTGCAGAAAATTTCGGAGACTGCCGAAAACATTAACCAATAGCTACAAACGGATTGTTGATTTTTTCGCTGCCAATTGTCGTTTCAGGACCATGACCGGGAAAGACAATCGTTTTTTCGGGAAGAACAAATAATTTGCTCCAAATACTATGTTTCAATACGTCATAATCTCCGCCAGGGAGGTCGGTTCTACCAATGCTTTCGTAAAAAAGTACATCTCCCACTACCACAAAACCTTGATCAGCATAAAAACACACACTTCCATTTGCATGGCCTGGTGTATGCAAAACAGTCAAAGCCGAGTTTCCAAAACGGATTATTTGCGCATCAGATAGATACTGACCTATTGGCTCAACCCTCGAAAGCGGCAAGCCATAATTTGCAGCATAGTCAGCTGCTCTTTCCAGATACATCGCGCTATCAGCATGAGCAGCAAGATTCAAAATGTAAGTGTCGGCGATAAATGGATTTCCCAGGATATGATCAATATGTGTATGAGTACTTAATAAATGAACGGGTTTTAAATTATTTAAAGCGATAAACTGACTTATTACCAACTCTTCATTACCATTACAGCAAGCTGCGTCAATAATAACACATTCATTTGTTTCATCATATAATAAATAGGTGTTGACTTGAAAAGGGTTGAAAATGAATTTTTTAATATGTATCATAAGTAATTTAGCATGTATTTCTTGACAAAGATACATTTTAAGACGCTTTGTTGATGAACCTCGCTTGTGTAAAATTGTAGTACTTTAGCTCCGCCAAAAGAAATCGAATGCATCATTTGATCAATTTTTTCCATCAAAAAAATGGACGACTGCCATTGCAATTCGTCTGCTTTTTGATGTTTTGGATTTTCTTGCTGCCAAAACAAGAATTGAATGCGCAGTTTTACAACGGCTCAAACATGAGTTTTGGCAAAAGCAGGGTTCAATGGTCGAACACCATTTGGTTTTATTATCGTTATGATCAGTTCGACACCTACTTTTATCTCAATGGGCAGGAACTTGCTCAATATACAGCTCAATATGCTGAGAAAGAGCTCCCTCAGTTGGAGCGACGTCTGCAAACTTCCCTTAATGAAAAAATACAATTCATTGTTTTCAATAGCTTAGGCGATTTAAAGCAAAGTAATATCGGGCTTTCATCCGAACAGCAATACAACACCGGCGGAATAACGCATATCATTGGCAGCAAAGTTTTCCTCTACTTTGATGGAAATTACCTGAATTTTGAAAAACAAATCAGGGCCGGTATTGCCGACATCCTTGTGAATCAATTGATGAGCGGTGGTAGTATTGGGTCGCAGATTCGAAATGCAGCCTTGTTTAAACTTCCCGACTGGTACAAAACAGGATTGTTATCGTATTTGGCAGAAGATTGGAATACCTCTTTTGATGGCAGGATGCGTGAGGGTGTTTTAAGTGGTCGTTTTAAAAAAATCAATCGCCTCGAAGGTGAAGAAGCAATGGTTGCCGGTCACTCGCTTTGGCGATTTATCGAGAAAACATATGGACCAGCTGCAATACCAGAAATCGTTCATCTTACTGAGGTAGGACGCAATGTTCAAAATGGCTTTTTCTATGTGACCGGTATAAAGTTTAAACAACTTTCTAAAGACTGGCATGCCTATTTCGAGACGACGTACAAAGATTCACCGGAACAAATGCCTGAGCTGCCCCTAAACCTCAAATACCGGACTTATCGCAATTTCAACCGCCCAAATTTCAGTCCTGATGAGAAATACCTCAGCTACACAACAAGTGATGAAGGGCTAATTAAATTGTGGCTCTTCAACCTTCAAACTGGAAAGAAAAAACGCATGTTTAAGACAGGCTATAGCACTGATGAAAAAATCGACCTGTCGTTTCCTCTTACAGCATGGCACCCATCAAGTGAACTTTTTGCATTTGTTTTGGAAGAGAAAGGAAAGATCAATTTGTATTTTTATAATCTTACCGATGGTACCATCGAAAACAGAAATATGTTTGACTTCCAAAAAATCACACATATAAACTACTCTCCTGATGGTCTTCAATTGGTGATGGCTGCTGTGCGAAAAGGGAAGCCAGACATTTATATTTTTGATATTCCTTCAAATAGTCACATTCAAATCACCAACGACTATTACACTGATATCGAACCGGCTTTCATGCAAGGCAAAAGACTCATCGTTTTCAGTTCAAACCGACCCGGGGACACATTGAAACCGCAAGAAACACCTGGCGTACAATTACCCACTTTTGATCTTTTCGCCTACGACAATATCTCAAAAGACCCTCTCCTTAAACGACTTACGACGACGCCACTTGCAAACGAAACAGCTGCACAACAAAGCAATGTGGGGAGGTTGAATTTTCTAAGTGATGAAACAGGCTATTTTAACCTGTATTCGGGTAAGTTCGACAGTGCCATCGCGTTCGTTGATACCACTGTTCACTACCGTTATTTTATGGAGTCTGCACCACAAACACAATTTACCACCAACATTTTGGGATATGCCGGAGCAGCCTTGTCGGATCAGCAATTTGTTATTGCCCGTGATAAAAATCGCCAAAAAGTATTTAAAATTACTGACGAACATCTCAAAAGTTATGAAAGCCACATTCTTGATTCATCTGCTTTCATGCGTAATCGTCAACGTGATTTTTTAAAAAAGAAAAACAGCCTGGAGGCTGTTATTGTACCCCGAAAACGTTTCAGGTCGGTTTTTAGGCCAGCCACTATTATCATCGACAGTCTTCTGCAGCAACCTTTACCAACGCGGCAGGGAGCTTTTCGTATCAGTGGAAATCAGCGTCTGTCGATGCTCAATCAAGGAAAAGAAAGCCCCTTGAAAGAGGAAAGACCTGCACCGAAAAGACGAAATTATCTGGTAGAGTATTTTTATGATGAACTGATCACACAAATCGATTTCACCTACATAAATTACAGTTACCAGCCTTTCAGCGGCGGAGGATCGCCCATTTATCTGAATCCGGGTTTCAATGTTTTTATGGGGGTCAATTTTATTGATTTGCTCGAAGATTACCGTATCAGTGCTGGTGTGCGTCTCAACACCAACTTAACAAATAATGAATATGCTCTTTCATTCAGCAACCTAAAAAACAGGCTCGACCGACATATTGTATTACATCGGCAGAGTGTAGAGGAATTTCTTGAAACAGCCTATACACGGACGCATTCCCATCAGGCTTTTTATATGGTTAGCTGGCCTTTTAAAGAGACTTTCGCGGTAAAAGGAACTGCTATCTATCGCAATGATATGAAAGTTTATTTATCGACTGATCAACAAAATCTGAAAAAGAAAAACGAATATGAAAATTGGGGTGGACTTCGCGGAGAACTCGTTTTTGATAACACACGACAAATCGGTATGAACCTCTACATCGGAATGCGCTGGAAAGCCTTCGGAGAATATTATCAACTTGTTGATTCAAAGTCACGTAGCTTTGTTGTGTTAGGTTTTGATTTTCGTCATTACCAACGGATACACCGAAACTTTATCTGGGCCAACCGTATCGCAGGAAGCACTTCGTTTGGTAACAACAAGCTCATTTATTACATGGGCGGGGTAGATAACTGGCTCATTCCTAAATTTAGTCAGGAAACTCCAATTGATTATGGTCAAAACTATGCCTATCAAACTCTTGCTACAAATCTGCGCGGATTTCATCAGAACATTCGTAATGGCAATAGTTTTGTTGTTGCCAATTCCGAGTTAAGGTTCCCTGTTTTCAGCTATTTATTGCAAAACCCGATCAGCTCGGCCTTTATCCGCAATTTCCAGTTACTGGCATTTGGCGATATTGGCACAGCCTGGACAGGATGGAACCCTTACGATCCTTCTAACTCATTATATACCAATTATATATATAATGGCCCCCTCACCATATCCGTTGAAGTCCAAAAAGATCCGATTGTTGGAGGCCTTGGCTTTGGAGCAAGAACAACATTGCTTGGTTATTTTGTACGAGCTGATGTAGCCTGGGGTATCGAAGATGCACATTTTAACAAACCTGTATTCTATTTATCTTTTAGCCTCGATTTTTAACACTAAAATACTATGACTTCAACAACAATTATTATCCTTATTGCTATCGGACTATTTGCGGGATTTTTTAGCGGTATGATTGGTTTAGGTGGTGGTCTGATTATCATCCCTGCTTTAATGTATTTGTTACATATGAACCAATATACTGCTCAGGGAACAAGTTTGGCAATTATGTTGCCACCAATAGGACTAATGGCTGCTTTTAACTATTACAAAGCAGGACAACTTAACCTTAAATTTGCAATGATTATTGCTGCTGCATTTTTCATTGGCGGTTATTTTGGTTCACGATGGGCTCTAAACATTCCTGAGACTATTTTACGTCGAATTTTTGCGGTAACCTTGATAGTTGTGGCTATCAGGATGTTGTGGTCAAAATAGTTTTTTAATGCCTTTGGTGGTTTGTTTAAATACCCCGTGCCAAAAAAAATTAATATAGTGCTCGACACCCTTTATCCCCTTGATAGACCTTTGATTGACGAGTTATCAACATAAGATTGTTCAAAAATTGAGCTCTAAAGCATATCAAATTAAGTTCACGAACAATTTTACTGTATTATCTTGCAGTCCCGTTTATAAAGGAGCTTGCAAAAACTAAACCCCTTAATAACAAAACTTTAGTTACTCAAACAACAAAAAACACACAGGTTAATCATGGAAAATAATCTTTTCGCTAGTCTGGAGACTTCGGTTAAAGAAGAGAAGGAAAGCAATTTTTATGACAAGATGAAGGAGATGAGAATGAGAATGGAGAAGAAAGAAAATCCGCAAGAGTCGTTGCCATTGGAAATGCAATCTGAAGAAACCTCACCATTGAAAACAGAGGTAAAATCAATCAAAGTTTATAGCCATGAAGAGGTCTTAGCAGCGGCGGCTGTCTATTTTAAAGGAGACACCTTAGCTGCAAATGTTTGGATGAATAAATATGCACTCAAAGACAGCGATGGTAATCTTTATGAGCTTACTCCGGATGATATGCATCGGCGTCTTGCTTCTGAGATAGCCCGAATAGAAAAAAAATATCCAAATCCAGCTTCAGAAGAAGAGTTGTTTGAGGTTTTAAAAGATTTTAAATACATCGTTCCACAAGGAAGTCCAATGGCGGGTATTGGCAATAACTTTCAGGTTTCTTCCTTATCCAATTGTTTTGTAATAGGCAACGATGGCCCGTCTGATTCGTATGGCGGCATAATGAAAATTGATCAGGAACAGGTTCAGCTCATGAAACGCCGTGGCGGAGTTGGTCATGATTTATCTCATATCCGCCCAACCGGCAGTCCGGTTAAAAATAGTGCTCTTACGAGCACAGGCGTTGTTCCATTCATGGAACGTTATTCAAACTCAACACGTGAAGTAGCCCAGGACGGGCGAAGAGGGGCTTTAATGCTCAGCATCAGCGTTAAACATCCTGATGCCGAAAAGTTTATCGACGCCAAAATGGAACTTGGCAAAGTAACAGGCGCAAATGTTTCAGTTCGCATTACAGATGAATTCATGCGGGCTGTAAAAGAAAACAAACCTTTCCGCCAGCAATATCCCATCGAAAGCGAAAACCCATGGTTTGTTAAAGAAACGGACGCCCGTAGTTTATGGGATAAACTCATTCATAACGCATGGGCCTCAGCTGAACCAGGCATTCTCTTCTGGGACACAATCATAAAAGAATCAATTCCTGATAGTTACGCAGATTTAGGCTTTAAAACCTTATCTACTAACCCTTGCGGAGAAATCCCTCTATGTGCTTATGACAGTTGTCGGCTACTTGCCGTAAACCTTTATAGTTATGTAGAAAACCCCTTCACTTCCAATTCGTCATTCAATGTGGAGCTGTTTTCAAAACATGCACGCATGGCTCAACGCATCATGGATGATATCGTTGATTTGGAAATTGAAAAAGTTGATGCCATTATAGCTAAGATTCAAGCTGACCCTGAAACGATCGAAGTAAAAGGTGTGGAATTAAATCTGTGGCAAAATATCCGCAAAAAAGCTTTACAAGGAAGACGCACAGGTATTGGAATTACTGCCGAAGGCGATATGTTGGCTGCCTTGGGAATCCGTTACGGTTCATCTGAAGCCATCAGTTTTTCAACAGAAGTTCATCGTTTATTGGCACTCGAGGTATATCGTTCTTCAGTCGACATGGCTGAAGAAAGAGGCGCATTTGAAGTGTTTAATGCTGACAGGGAAAAAAATAACCCATTCATTGGCCGCATTCGCGAAACTGCTCCTCGTCTTTATGACAAGATGGCTCGCGTAGGCCGAAGAAATATTTCAATGCTCACCATTGCTCCTACTGGCAGCGTAAGTATCTGTACACAAACAACTTCAGGTATAGAGCCAGTGTTCATGGTCAACTACAAACGTCGCAGAAAAGTCAATCCCAACGATCGTAATGTGACCGTAAGTTTCGTTGATGAAGTTGGCGATGCTTGGGAAGAATACAATGTTTTTCATCCGAAATTCGAAACCTGGCTAGCTGCCAATGGTTACGATGTGAAGGAAGTGAAAGGATTTGGCGACCAAAAACTACAGGAAGTTATAGCTCAATCACCTTATTACAAAGCCACCTCCAATGATATTGACTGGGTAAGCAAAGTAAAAATGCAGGGCGACATCCAGAAATGGGTTGATCACTCCATAAGTGTTACTGTTAATGTACCTAATGACGCAAGCGAGGAGCTAGTAAGTGATATTTATCGCACTGCATGGGAAAGCGGTTGTAAAGGAATGACGATTTATCGTGATGGCTCACGTTCAGGTGTACTGATCAGTGCTGACGAGAAAAAATCAGGCGATGCTGATAGTGAAGATTTCAAAGAAACAACTGCTCCACAACGCCCCAGAAGGCTGGAAG
>Ga0351879_1014_pt1 | contig 43347 bp, 42 predicted proteins | sample BONcelFGM3001D15_FD_206782 | JGI IMG/M metagenome (GOLD analysis project Ga0351879, IMG submission 206782) | Enriched cells from coal bed in the Powder River Basin, Montana, United States - BONCAT cells FGM rep3 HSBNCT.FGM.300.1.D15 ... | reverse complement strand
ACGTGTGATCATGTGGATTACCATGGGTCGTTTTTCGCTTATCGGGAAACGAAAGAGAGAATCTTTGCCTGTCAGACCCAGGAAGACTTCGCCGTCTTGAACGGGGATGAGGAGACAACCGAGACGTTGCGCAGGAGGCTTTCGGCGAAAATCCTTTGTTTCAGCTCCACTGCCAGGCCGGGAGGGGCGTGCATCTTTCGCGAGGGAAACGAACTGATTTATGAACCCGGCGACGAGGTGCGTGAGGCATACCCTATTAAAATGATAAAGATTCCTGGGCGGCATAACCTGGAAAATGTCATGGCGGCTCTGGTCGTCGCCCGCATTTGCGGCTGCACCCCGGAGGGAATTGTGGCCGCTGTCGAAAATTTCAAGGGGATGCCCCATCGCATCGAGTATGTGGGAATCAAGCAGGGCGTTTCGTTTTATGACGATTCGAAGGGCACGAATGTGGACGCCGTTCGCCGCGCCCTGGAGACCTTTCCGGCGCCGACCATCCTCCTGATGGGTGGACGGGACAAGGAAGGGGATTTCGCGAGCCTGGCCCCATCCATTCGGGACCATGTCAAGCTCCTGATCCTGTTTGGCGAGGCGAGGGCGCGAATCCACGATCTGGCAGGCGGCATTGTCCCCACGCAATGCGTGGCGACCCTTGGCCAGGCCATACAGACGGCTTACGGCGAGGCCCGTTCAGGTGATATCGTTCTGCTGTCGCCGGGGTGCGCCAGCTTTGACGAATTCAGGGATTACAAGGATCGGGGGCGTTTTTTTCGGAAAATGGTCGAGGAGCTGGCGGATGTTTAAATTCCAGGCCGCACCCAAGAGCCCGGATATGATTCTCATGATCGTTACCTTGATCCTCGTGACCGTAGGAACGGTCATGATCTATAGCTCCAGTTCCATCCTGGCCATGGAGCGATTCAAGGACGCGCAGTATTTTTTGAAAAAACAGGTCGTCTTCGTTCTGCTGGGTTTGGGGATCATGGCTTTTTTGCAGAGAATTCCCTACGAACAGTTGCGGAAACTGGCCTATCCCGGTGTGGTCCTGTCGGCTGTTCTGCTGTTGCTGATCCTCATCCCCCATGTGGGGGTCCGGGTAGGTGGCGCTACCCGCTGGCTGCGCCTCGGACCTGTTTCCTTCCAGGTGACGGAATTCGTGAAAATCGCTGTTGTTCTTTTTCTGGCCCACTTTCTGACCAGAAAATCGGAGTACCTGAAGGAATGGACCCGGGGCATTCTCGTCCCCATGGGGGTGACCTTTGTCCTGGTCGGTCTGATTGTGATCGAACCCGATTTCGGCACGGCGGTCATCATTACCGCCATCTTGATGTTTATGCTCTATCTTTCGGGAAGCCGGTTTCGCTATATCGCCAGTTTGATCGCCCTCCTGATCCCTTTGGGTGCATGGATTCTCCTGAGCAAGCAATACCGGGTGGATCGCCTGATGACCTTTCTCGATCCCTGGCGTGATCCGCAGAATTCGGGATTTCAGATTATTCAGTCCCTGTTGTCCTTTGGTTCGGGGGGGGCCTTTGGTGTCGGCCTGGGCGACGGGATGCAGAAACTCTTCTATCTCCCAGAGCCGCATACGGATTTTATCCTCGCCGTCATTGCCGAGGAAAGCGGTTTTATCGGTGTGGCAATCATCCTGGCCTTGTTCGGTATCTTCATATTCCGCGGTTTCATGATTGCCTTCAGGGCGCCCGACCGATTCGGCACCCTCCTGGCGTCCGGTATCACCATGATTATTGCCCTCGAGGCCTTTATCAACATTGCCGGTGTGATGGGGCTGATTCCGCTCAAGGGACTGGCCCTGCCCTTTTTAAGTTACGGAGGAAGCTCCCTCATCATGAGCCTGGTTGCCGTGGGGATTCTGTTGAATATCTCCGCCCACGAAACCTGAGAGGGAAGGTGCAGGCATGCGTGACGACGCGCTATGGAGGATCATGATCGCCGGAGGAGGAACCGGGGGGCACCTCTTCCCGGGCATTGCCATCGCCGAGGCCTTTCAGAAGAGGGCGCCGCAGACGGAGGTCCTTTTCGTCGGGACGGAGCGGGGCATAGAACGACGGGTCTTGCCGACCCTCGGCTACCCTTTGCGCACGTTGGATGTCGAAGGGATCAAGGGACGAGGCCCCCGAAAGGTCCTGGGCGCCCTGGGAAAAATCCCCGGGAGCCTGTCGGAATCATTTCGGATTTTAAAGGAGTATTCACCTCGGATCGTCATTGGCGTCGGCGGCTACGCCTCGGGGCCCGCCGTATTGGCGGCATGCCTGAGGGGAATCCCAACGGCGATTGCAGAACAGAATGCCTTCCCGGGCGTTACCAACCGGATCCTCGGGAGATTTGTGAAGGCCGTTTTCTTGAGTTTTCCCGACGAGGGCCATTGGTTCCCTGCGCAGAAGGTACGCGTGACGGGGAATCCTGTGCGCAGCTCCTTTCGCACGGCCGACCGAAAAGGAATGGATGTCCGTGAAGACGGACGTTTTACACTCCTGATTTTCGGGGGAAGCCAGGGTGCCCACGCCATCAACAGGGCGGCGATCGAGGCGCTGGATGACCTGAAGGCCATCCGGCATGAACTGCGGATTCTTCATCAAACGGGAGGGAAAGATCGGGCCTTCGTTGCCGAGGCCTATGACCGTCATGGATTCACGGCGGATGTACGGCCTTTCTTCGAGGATATGCCCGCCGCCTATCGCCGGGCGGATTTGCTGATCTGCCGAGCGGGGGCAACATCCGTGGCCGAAATAACGGCTACCGGAAAGGCGTCGATTCTCATTCCTTTTGCCCAGGCCGTCAACGATCATCAGACAAGGAACGCCGAGGTCCTGGTCAAGGCCGAAGCGGCCATGATGATCGCCGAGGGTGACCTGAGCGGCCGGGGCCTGGCCGGGACCATCCGGTTTCTCCACGGCCGGCCGGACGTTGTTCGCAGCATGGAGAACAACGCAAAAAAAATGGGAAATTGGATGGCTGCGGAGGAGATTGTGGCCGCCTGTATTGCCCTGTTGCATTAATGGTTGCAACAGAGTAAAAGGCCCGCCAAACAGGAGGCAATGGAGATGAACATGACCAACAACAGCGGGAGAATGGATGCCATGCGCCGCAAGGTACAGTCGATCCACTTCGTCGGCATCGGCGGTATCGGCATGAGCGGCATTGCGGAGGTACTCCTCAATCTGGGTTATCGAATCACGGGATCGGATATCAACGATACGGATACGACCCGTCGCCTTTCGTCTCTGGGGGCGACGATTTTCAAGGGGCATGAGACATTCCACCTGGCCCACGCCGATGTCGTGGTAACATCCACAGCGGTGAGGCCCGGCAATCCCGAGGTGATGGAAGCCCACCGGAGAGGAATCCCCGTGATCCCCCGTGCGGAAATGCTGGCCGAGCTCCTGAAGATGAAATTTTCCATCGCCGTATCGGGAAGCCACGGAAAAACCACGACGACCTCCATGATTGCAACGGTCCTTGCCTTCGGGGGGGTGGATCCCACCATGGTCATCGGGGGAAAGTTGGGCAGCATCGGCAGCAATGCCAAGATCGGCGCCGGGGAAATCATCGTCGCCGAGGCAGACGAGAGCGACGGTTCATTCCTCAAGCTGAACCCCTGCCTTGCCGTCATCACGAATATCGATCGGGAACACCTCGATTATTATCGGGATATCGAGGAAATTCAGGCGGCGTTTCTGCAATTCGCCAACCGGGTTCCTTTTTATGGGGCCACCATCGTCTGTGCCGACGATGCCCATGTCCGGCAGGTGCTGCCCGAGATGACCCGCCGGGTCATTACCTATGGTATGGTTGAGCCGTCGGACTACCAGGCCAGAGAGATCGTTCGCGAGGGACCGTCCTCCTCCTTTTCCGTTTATTTTCAGGGAGAGCCGCTGGGGAGGGTGATCCTCAATGTTCCCGGGATGTTCAACATTTACAACGCCTTGGCTGCCATTGGCGCCGCCCGGGAGATCGATATGGACATGGAAACGATCATCGCCGGCCTGCAGAAATACGCTGGTGTGGATCGCCGCTTGCAACGGAAGGGCGAGGTCGGCGGGGTATCGGTGGTCGATGATTACGGCCACCATCCCACGGAGATCCGGGAAACCCTGGCTGCCGCCCGGCAGGTATGGAAGGGGCGTATGATCGTCGTTTTTCAGCCCCACCGCTATACCCGGACGCAGGCCCTTTACAACGAATTTCTCACGGCCTTTTCCCAGGCCGATGCCCTGGTCATGACGGATATCTATCCGGCCAGCGAAGAGCCCATTCCCGGGGTGACGGCAGAGAATCTCTGTCGGGCCATTCGGGATGGAGGGCATGGGGACGTTACCTATATCCCCGCACTGGAAGAGATCGTGCCCCACCTTCTTGCCAAGGCCCGGCCAGGAGACGTCATCATCACCCAGGGGGCCGGGAGCATCTGGAAGGTGGGGGAGAGCTATTTGCAAAGGGCGAAGATGGCATGATAACCGATGCACTCCGGCGCGAGATACGGGGACGAATTTCCGGGACGGTCCGTTTCGATGAGCCTCTTGGCGTTTACACCTCCATCGGCGTTGGTGGGGTGGCGGATGTCCTGGCCCTGCCGGAGTCCTGCGAGGACCTGAGGCGTCTGGTCGGTTTTCTGACGGACCATGACGTCCCCTTTTTCCCTGTGGGAAACTGGACGAACCTGGTCATTCGAGACGGCGGTTATCGCGGGGTCGTGATTTGTCTAGCGAAGATTCGGGGAATGGCGCCCCGGGAAGGGAACGGGGGGCGTTGGTACATCGTGGCCGAAGCGGGCGCCTCTCTTGCATCGCTGCTTCTTCTGGCCGCCCAGCGGGGCCTGCCGGGCCTGGAGTTTCTTGCCGGCATCCCCGGGAGTGTCGGCGGGGCGATCAGGATGAATGCCGGGGCCTACGGGCACGAAATACAGGAGATTGTGGACAGCATAACGGTCATGGAACCTTCGGGACAGCAACGGGATTGCCCAAGGGAGGCGCTGGCTTTTTGTTATCGGAGCCTTCCTCTTCCGGAGGGAACCATTATCCTTCGGGCGACCTTTCGCCTGCAGGGAAGAGGAGACCGGGGCGCGATTGCGGAACAGATCCGGAAGATCATGTTGGAAAGACAGGGGAAGCACCCCCTTCAGTACAAAAATGCGGGATCCATTTTTAAAAATCCCGCAGCAGGGCCGGCAGGCCGGATCATCGAGGCCGCCGGATTGAAGGGGCTCCGGATCGGTGGCGCACGGGTATCGGAACAACATGCCAATTTCATCGTGAACACAGGAGGCGCCACGGCCAAAGACGTTACGAACCTGATCGAAGCCGTTCAGGAGCGAATCTGGACCGATATGGGCATACGTCTGGAGCCGGAGGTCGTCATCATCGGGGACGAGGCATGATTTTTTTCGACAACGCGAAGCGGGCGACCCCCTGCCGGCCTGCGGCAGCCAGGTATCGCCTCAAGAGAAAATCGGGTTCTATCCTGCGGGATATGGGGACTTCCCTGCTCACCCTGGCGGCGACATTCGTCTTGAGTTTGTTGATGGTCTATGGCTTTAGTTTTGTCCTCAGCAGCCCCTACCTGGAGACCCGGGAGATTCTGGTTCGGGGTTGTAAGGAACTGACGGAAAAACAGATCCTGGCCCTGGCGGCGATCGAACCTTCCCGGAATCTGTTGATCGTCGATGTCGAGGAGGTGGGGCGGAGGGTGAAGGCCAATCCCTGGATTGAGTATGCCTCCGTTGGCAGGGAATATCCTGACCGGGTCGTGATCGAGGTCCGCGAGAGAAAACCGGTCGCGCTTCTGAAAAGGGATGACGCCCTGTTCCTGGTGGACCGGGAGGGAAATCCCTTCAAAGAGCTGGAACAGGAAGATGAAATGGATCTCCCCATCCTGACCGGATTCTACAGGGACGGTAAGATCGACCGGGGGCTATTGGCAAAATCATTGGATCTTCTGAGGCATTTGGGCCACACGGAGGTCTTCCCCAATATCCGTGCCGTGTCCGAGATTCACGGCAACGAGCGCCTGGGGCTCTCCCTCTTTACGAATACGGGCCTGTGCCTGCTCCTGGGGTTTGACAGCTTTGAAAACAAGTTCAAGCGCCTGCCCACGATTATGGCCGACTTGGATCGAAGAAACAAGAAAACGGCGTTTCTTCAAATCGATTTGAGCGATCCGGTGAAGGTGACGGTGCAGCAGCGAAACATCATGCCCCCATCGGGGGCGTCACCGGACAAGGCGCAGTACAAGACCTGAGCAATGGGAAAGGCGGTAAAGGCATGGGCAGAAAATCGAATGTGATTGTCGGGTTGGATATAGGAACCACGAAGACATGCGCCATCGTCGGCGAGGTAACCGAACAGGGGATCAATATCGTCGGTATTGGTTCTCACCCCTCCGAGGGTTTGCGGAAGGGGGTCGTAGTGAATATCGACAGCACGGTCGAGTCCATCCGCAAGGCCGTCGAGGACGCGGAGCGCATGTCCGGTTGTGAAATCCACTCCGTCTACGTGGGCCTGGCCGGGGGACATATCAAGGGACAGAACAGCCTGGGCATCGTGGCGGTCAAGGGAAGCGAAGTGGACGAAGAGGATGTGCATCGGGCCATCGAGGCCTCCCGTGCCGTCGCCATTCCCCTGGATCGACAGATTCTGCATGCTTTGCCACAGAGTTACATCGTGGATGAGCAGGATGGCGTTCGGGATCCCGTCGGTATGTCCGGTGTTCGTCTCGAGGCCAAGGTTCATATCGTTACAGGGGCCTCGACCTCGATTCAGAATGTGGTGAAATCGGTAAACCGTGTCGGATTGGATGTAGAAGAGCTCGTCCTGGAGCAACTGGCCTCCAGCGAGGCTGTTCTCAGTCCCGACGAAAAGGACCTGGGGGTGGCCCTCCTTGATATCGGTGGCGGTACGACGGACATAGCCGTTTTTTATGAGGGGAGCATCAAACATACCGCCGTCATCCCCGCAGGGGGTAACTATCTGACGAGCGATATCGCTACGGGCCTGAGGACGCCGATGGCGGAAGCCGAGAAATTGAAAATCAAATATGGATGCGCCTACATGCCTCTCATTCCCAAGGATGAATTGATCGAGGTGCCGAGTGTCGGCGGCCGGGAGGCGCGGGAGGTTTCACGACAAATTCTGGGACGGATTATCGAACCCCGGATGGAGGAGATCCTCAATCTTGCGTACAAGGAGATCGTTCGATCTGGATTCGAGGATATCCTGGCGGCGGGTATCGTATTGACCGGCGGTACGGCCATTACGGAAGGGGCGATCGAACTTGCGGAGCAGCTTTTCAATATGCCTGTCCGTCGGGGATCTCCCTCGGGGATGGGCGGTCTGACGGAGGTGGTCAACAGCCCCATGTATGCCACAGGCGTCGGTTTGCTCCTGTACGGAAGCCGGCGTCTCTCCCGGGATGACTTGCGGCGGGTCAATGTGGGTGCATTGGGCGGCATGGCCAAAAAAATCAAAAAATGGTTCTTGGAATTCTTTTAGGGGGGAAGGAAATGTTTGAATTGATTAACAGCGCGACGAAGAGTACGGCAAAGATCAAGGTGATCGGCATCGGCGGCGGCGGCGGCAATGCCGTGAATACCATGATATCCTATGATCTTCAGGGTGTTGACTTCATTGCCGCCAACACGGACACACAGGCCCTCGCAGCCGCCGTTTCTCCCGTCAGGATTCACTTGGGGGCGGAGATGACCAAGGGCCTGGGTGCGGGCGCCAATCCGGACGTCGGGAAGAAGGCGGCCCAGGAGGCCCGGGATCTCCTCTACCAGAATCTGGAAGGCGCCGACATGGTCTTCATAACCGCTGGCCTCGGCGGAGGCACCGGAACCGGCGGGGCGCCGGTTGTTGCGGAGATCTGCAAGGAGTTGGGGGCCCTGACCGTCGCCGTCGTGACCAAGCCTTTTCAGTTCGAGGGAAAGACGCGGAACCTCCAGGCCGAACAGGGTGTGGCTGAGCTGAGGGGCATTGTGGATACCCTGATCGTTGTCCCCAATCAGCGGCTCCTGAGTCTCGGCGGCAGAAACCTGTCTCTCCTGGATGCCTTCAAGAAGGCCGATGACATCCTCTACCACGCGGTGAAGGGCATTTCCGACCTCATTATCGTTCCCGGACTGATCAACCTGGATTTTGCCGATGTGAAGAACATCATGTCCGACATGGGGTTGGCGCTCATGGGAACCGGCACGGCATCCGGCGAAAACCGGGCCGTCGAGGCCGCCCAGAAGGCGATATCTTCGCCGCTTCTGGAAGACAACAGCATCCAGGGCGCCCACGGCGTGCTGCTGAATATCACCGGCGGACCGGACATGAGCCTCTTCGAGGTAAACGAGGCCTCTTCCCTCATCCAGGCCGAGGCCCACGAGGACGCGAATATCATCTTCGGAACCGTGATCGACGAGAAGATGGGCGACGAGATCCGCATCACCGTCATCGCCACGGGTTTTGAGGATTCGGCCAAGCGGAAGGGCGTTTCGGGAAATGTCGCCTCTTTCAGCGGCTACAAATATGCGGATATCAATACGCCGGCCTACCTCCGTAAAAAGGAGGCAGGGGATTTCGCCGCAACGGTCAAGATGGGCGTGATCGACGACAATGAGGACCCGGATCTGGATATTCCCACATTTCTCCGGAGGCAGGCCGACTGATACGCCATGTCCTGGCGGCTGCGGAAGAAATGGGCGGAGCGCCTGGCCCGGGAGGAGGGCGTCGTAAAAAAGGCCTGGGGTGACCGTCTTGCCGTGTGCCTGGCCTATCCGAATGTGTACCGGACGGGCATGAGCAACCTTGGTTTTCAGACGGTTTATCGCCTTCTGAACGACCATCCCTCCGTCGTTTGTGAACGTGTTTTCCTTCCCGATCCCGAGGATGAATCTTTTTTCTCCTCGGGATCATCCCTTCTTTTCAGTATCGAGTCGCAAAGGCCCCTCGCGGATTTCGATATCCTGGCGTTTTCTCTCTCCTTCGAAAACGATTATCCCCATGTTCTCCGAATTCTTTCCCTGGGGGGCATGGATCCCGTCGCCGCCGCAAGAAGGGGGACAGATCCCCTGGTGATGGCGGGCGGCATTGCGGTGACCCTGAACCCCGAGCCCCTCGCCGATTTTCTGGATCTCGTGATTCTCGGTGAGGCCGAAGAGGTGTTGCCGGAGTTCGTGGACCGGTTCCTCTCGAGCCGCCGCCGGGGCATGGAACGGGACGACTGTCTGGCGGATTTGCAACAAAAAACGGCCGGGATCTATGTGCCCAGATATTATGCGGTGACATACGGGGACAATGGACGGATTGCCGGTTTTGAACCGGTCGATGCCTCCTTCCCGGGCCGTATCGAAAAGCGGTGGATTCGGGATCTCGATGCCGTCGTGACGGATCAGGTCATTCTGGCCCCGGAGATGGCCCTGGGGGACATGTTTCTGACGGAAGTGAATCGGGGCTGCCCGAGGGGGTGCCGCTTCTGCGCCGCCGGTTATGTGTATCGGCCGTCCAGATTCCGCCGCCGTGAATCTGTCGAGGCCTCGCTGAAGAGGGGGCTCTCCCGGACGAATCGTATCGGTCTGCTGGGTACGGCGGTTTCGGATCATCCCGACCTGATGGGCCTGTGCAGGTATGTCGTCGACCGGCAGGGCCAGGTGGCCGTCGGTTCCCTGCGGTTGGACCGATTGAATCGCTCCCTGATCCGGATGTTGAAAGACGGGGGCGTCGAAACCCTTTCCCTGGCCCCCGAAGCGGGTTCACAGCGCCTGCGGGACCTCATACGCAAGGGCATACGGGAAGAGGACATCCACGAGACGGCGATTGCCCTTCTTGAAGAGGGCATCGTCAATATCCGGGTTTATTTCATGATCGGCCTGCCCAGCGAGACGGACGACGACATTGCCGCCCTGATCGGCCTGCTGGAAGGCCTTGCCCGCCGTACCGTCAGGACGGGAAACCGGGAAAGAGGCTTCCGGCGCATCACGGCCAGCATCAACCAGTTTATCCCCAAGTCCGCAACGCCGCTTCAATGGTATCCCATGGAACACATCGGGGAGGCCAAGAAAAAGATACAGAGAATCCGGGCGGCCTTTCATAAAAAAACCCCTGTCAGGATTCAGGCCGAGCCCCTTCGGGGAAATTATCTGCAGGCCTTCCTGTCCCAGGGGGATCGCAGGGCCGGGTGGATCCTGCTCGAACATCACCGCCACGGCCAGTGGACAAAGGCGTTTCGTGAATCCCCCCTGCATCCCGATTCCTGGGTGTACCGGCAAAAGGCGCCGGACGAGCGTCTTCCCTGGGATTTCATCGACCACGGCGTGGATCGATCCGTTCTGGAAAAAGAATACGCCAAAACCCTGGCCTCCCTGAAATAGATGCAAGAAAAATCTATTGACAACGAAGGAGCCCCCATGCTAGGAGTCTCGCCTTCCTGCGGGTACGCAAACGGGGTTGTAGCTCAGTTGGGAGAGCGCTTGAATGGCATTCAAGAGGTCGCTGGTTCGATTCCAGTCAGCTCCACCAAAAATAAGGGGTTAACCGATAAGCGGTTAGCCCCTTTACGTTTTTTATGACTTCTTTAAACAAATGGGAAGGAGGAAATGTATGCCTCAGATGGATCTCAATACGCTGTTTTCTTTGAACGGCAAAATCGCCCTTGTTACCGGTGGATCAAGAGGTATCGGCAAAATGATCGCTCAAGGCCTCCTCCAGGCAGGCGCGAAGGTGTATATCACGGCAAGAAAAAAAATGGCCTGCGAGGAGGCGGCAACAGAGCTTTCGGCGTTTGGCCCGTGCATGGCAATCCCAGGCGATGTGGGCACAGCCGATGGCCGGACGGAGCTATTGAAGGCATTCAGCGAAAGGGAAGATAAGCTCCACATCCTTGTCAACAATGCCGGAACAAACTGGGGAGAGATGTTTGAAAAATATCCGGACGAGGCCTTTGAAAAGGTACTCCATTTGAATGTCAGCGCGGTATTTTCCCTGACCCGCGATTTTGTTCATCTTCTTGAAAATGCGGCAACCAAGGAAGATCCTGCAAGGGTGATCAATATTGGTTCCATGGACGGTCTTCATATTCCAACGGTCATGCGAACGGGCACCTATGCCTATACGTCCAGCAAGGCGGCGGTGCATCATCTGACCCGGAATTTGGCGGTAACGCTCGGCCCGCGTCAAATCACGGTAAATGCCATCGCCCCCGGTTTTTTCCCAAGCCGTATGACCGAATTCGTATTTGACAAATATCTGCCGGATATAGAAGAAAACAGCCTCATGAAGCGCGTGGGGAAACCCGAAGAGATGGCCGCGATTGCTGTTTATCTCTGCTCAAAAGGCGGTTCCTACACCAATGGTGCCGTGATTCCGGTAGACGGGGGAACATCCATCAACCACCAGCATGTGACATTTTAGACAGGGACCGTATGTGTTTCCGGTTTTCGTTCGAGCCCCAACAGCGAGGAAGATCCATTCTATTTCGGCATACCGCCGATCAATGAATCCTACAGGTTGTACGTCATGGGCGGTTCAATGAAATCGGAAAGGCGACGTTGTGTCGCAACGGGCGGGAATCCCTGATCGTCCCCCGTCTGTTGCGGCTGCCTATGCCCTCAACCCTCCAAGGGCCCTGGCCGCCGCGGCCTTCACCTTTTCGTCGTACTTGCGCAGGGAGAAGAAACCGGCGTGAGAGATCTTCTGCAGGACCGGCACGGCCTCTGCCGCACCGATCCGGCCCAGGGCAAAACAGAGCTTTTCCTCCAGATCCGCCCGCTGAGCGGACACGATAAAGGAACGGTCTTGAAGCATCCCGATCAGTTGCGGCACTGCCGGGGCATAGCGGAGGTGTCCCAGCTCCTCGACGATACGGACTTGGAGGGACTCGTCCATCCGGGGTAAAATGGACAGCAGGACCGGTCCCCCGTCCTTTGCCCCGAGGCGATGGATGCTTTTGAGGGCCTCCAGGCTTACCTTTTCGTTGTCATGGAGGAGAAAAGGGGTCAGTGCCTCGGCGCTAGCGGTGCCCTTGATCCTTCCGAGCAGGTAGGCCAGGTTGCGAAGAAAATACCAGGGTTCGTTGCGATCGATCCGGGCACGGATGGACGGGACGGCCGGGCTGCCCGCCTCCGTCAGGATCTGCAGGATGCGGACCCTTGGCTGGCTGTCCCGTTCATCCCGCAACCGGTCCAGGAGCCGGTTCAAGGACGCCTCGTCCAGACGGGTCAATAGAGTTCCTACCGAGGCCTTGCGCTCGTCGTCCCGTTCTTTGTCGAAGACGTCGAACAAATGATCCAGGTTGTCCCGGGCGGCCAGGATCCGGATGATGTCCGACGCAACGGCGTGGGCGGTGTCGTTCTTTTCCCATATGCCGTGATAAATGCAATAAAAGGGATGAAGAACCGGAAGGATCGCCTCGAATTCCCCGGTTTGTATCCGCCACTGGATGAGGTCCTTCAGGCCGTAACACAGCTTTTTATAGGGTACGGTGGCCAGGGTTTCCACCTCGACCCAGAGTGCCAGCGCCCTGTCCATGTCCCCCAGGATCTCGATTTGCATCTTGCCGGGGAGCCGTCCGAGGAGGCCGGCGAGGGCCTCGGCGACGAGATTGCGCTGGAGCGGGTTCTCCGCCTGCAACCCTGTGCCCAGGCGATAGAGGCTTTTCGCAGCGCCTTTGATCTCGTCGGCGGCGACCATGTCGTCCATGGCCTTCCAAAGCTCTTCCAGGGAGTCTTCTCTGGAAGACAGGGCGCTTCCGGAGAGGATTTCGTCAATGATCGCCTGGAGCCGATCCTGCAGGGTGCAGACGCGCTCGTCATCCTGTGCTGCCGTTTGCCGCCTCTCCATCAGGGCGCGTCCCTTGTCGGTGGACATGAGGCGGCGGTAGAGGCTTGTCCGTTCATCCATACGGGAGCCGGAGGCGGCCTCTTTCCGGCGGACCTGCTCGGCAACCTCCCAAAACTTGTCTTCCTCCAACTCCGTCACGATGTCCGAAAACAACTGGCCGCCCATCATGTTATCGACGCCGTGCATGAGGACTTCGCCCACCACCGACGAATCGAGTTCGGTGATGGAGCGGACCACTTCCCGGGACATCTGCTCCCGATCGGCCTGGTGGACGATTCCCTCGAGGAGACCGATCTCTTTCACCAGTCGCTGGGCGAGCTCCGCATCGGTCCGAACGCCCTTGCCCTGCATGACCGCCGCCAGGCCGGATTGGAAGATGTTCGTAAGCCATTGAGGGTCCTGGGCCATTGCCCGAATCCGTTGCATGTCCAGTGGGATCTCGGGAGCGGCGCCTGTCAGGTAGCGGATCACGTCCGCGTCGGTCATCTCCAGACGGGCCAACAATTGGTGCTCCCCGTCCTTGACCACGTAGATCTTCTTGTCCACGGCGATGTGTCTGACGCCCCGTTCTTTCAGGGCCGTTTCCAGTGCCTTTTCACCCCGGTACTCCCCCGGCTTCGAAGACAGGATCTCAAGAAAGGCCAGCAACTGCTCGCGGTTGACGCCTTTGTTGAAGCCGGCGCTCTTGAGGCCGAAGTTGAACATCGTCCGGAGAAATGTCGCCATTTGCGGCTTTTCCTGCTCCCTCAGGGGTAATTTTTCCCCGTTGATCAGGAGGCTCTTTTCCGATTCGGCAAAAATCAATTCCGACACGCCGTCGTCAAAGACGGCCAGGAGGTTCCGGTACAGGCTGTCTACGGCGCTGGAGACGATGGTGCTCGTGGCCGGGTAGAGGCGAAGGCTGGTCAGCGCCCGGTTGATGGCCAGCAGGACGTCCACGGACTTGCTTTCAATTCCCTGGTTCAATGGTTCATCTCGTTCCGTTGTGCGGTTCTTCTCAAATGCCCGGGTATTGCACTCCCTGGACCACCCGCGAACAGGCCGCCGCGGTCCGGTTTTCCCCTGTTCCTGGCATGAAATGAATAAAATGACAAAAAAATGGTACGGCAACTTTTTTAAACGGATGAAGTATAAGATGGGGTCGTCTTGTATGTCAAAGGATATTATGCCGCGGTCGACGAATCTTTGATTGACACACAACGGCGTTTTCCCTATACTTCCAACGTGAAAAGAGAATATCGTTGCGAATCGATCGCGGGAAACGAAGGAAGGGGGCGGCCGTGGAGATCGACTACCGTGTTCGCCGGGAACTGCTTGAAAAATACAGCGGGGCAAGGCCCTTGCCCAAAAAGCTGCGGTATTATGTGAAGGTCTTCCTTTGGGAATCGACCATCGGAGCCTCCTATGCAGCGAAACGGACCCTCGACGTGATCGCGGCGTTGATTCTCATCCTGCTCCTCTCGCCATTGCTGATCGCCGTTGCGCTTCTCATTTATATCGACGAGCCTGGCCCGGTCTTGTTCGTCCAGAAACGGGTGGGCAAGAACGGCCGTCATTTCGATTTCATCAAGTTCCGATCCATGGTGCTGAACGCCGAGGCTCTGAAGGAGGATTTGATCGATCAGAACGAATCCGCCGACGGGGTGATCTTCAAGATCAAGGAAGACCCGCGGATTACCGGGATCGGACGGTTCATCCGTCGCTACAGCATCGACGAGTTGCCCCAGCTTTTCAACGTCCTGAAGGGGGATATGAGCCTCGTGGGGCCCAGGCCGCCGGTCCCGGCGGAGGTCGCCCAGTACACCCTGGAGGATCGTAAGCGGCTCCATGTGATCCCAGGTATCACAGGCATCTGGCAGGTTTCCGGGCGGAGCGACATCCCCTTTCGGCAGCAGGTGCAACTGGATCTGGAATACATCCGGAGCCGCGGTCTGCTGGCGGATGTGATGATTTTGTTGAAAACCATACCGGCCGTGTTGCTGGGCAGGGGAGCTTATTGATTCGGGGAGAAATGGCTATGAGCGAATGGGTATTTGAGAAACAGGGGAATGTGGGTGTCGTCCACCTGAAGGGCAGGCTGGACGCGGCGAACGAAAAGAGTTTCAAGGAGGCCTTCCGGGAATGGATGAAAGAAACAAACCGGTTTGTCCTGGACCTGGACGCAATGGATTTCATGGACAGCACGGGCCTGGGGGCCCTGCTCTCCTGTCTGAAGTATGTCGGAGAAAGCCGGGGAGAGATCAAGATCGCCCGGATACAGCAAGGGCCGCGGATCGTTTTCGAGATCACCCGTGCCAGCAAGATTTTTGACCTATTTGACGATGTAGCGTCCGCCGTGGACAGTTTTCCTGATTGATGAAAGCCATCCTGGTTTGCAGGGAGAAAAGCGGTTGTTGGGTCCGGAAATCCTTTCCCGGAATGTCTCCCTATGTCCTGAAGATCCTGAACAAGCCCCTGTTGGAGTACTTCATCGATTTTTGCGTCCTTATGGGCGTTCGGCAGATCCGCATCGTTCAGGACGATCCCGCGCCGGACGTGGAGGGCGCCCTGGGAGACGGCAGGCGCTGGGGCGTGGAGCTGTCCTACCTGCCCGTCCGCGAGGAAGACGAGATCCCAACGATCCTGGCAAAGAACAGGGCCTTCTGCCGAGGCGGGTCGTTGCTTTGTATGGAGGGTTTTTTCTTCCCTCGATGTGATATGCGAAATCTCCCTCCTGTTGCCGAAGCGGAAGGGATGCGGTCTTTTTCTCTCACCTCCCCGGTACACAAGGGGCGAATCCTGTTGCTGTCCGAAGGCGATTCCCTGGAACAATGTCGGGAACGGGACGATTGGCCCGGTCTGAGCCTTGAAGATATGCAAAGTGTAGCAGATTACTTCCGCATCAGCATGGAGATCCTGCACGAGCGGTCGTCCCACTACTCTCTGCCCGGATACAACAGCGAAGAAGGGGTCTATATCGGTCAGAACGTGGAGATCTCCCCCAATGTCCAAATACTGAAGCCCGTTATGATCGGGGACCAAGTGCAGTTGGTCGGTCGGGCGACCATTGGGCCGTCGGCCGTTATCGGTGGCAATGTCATCGTCGACGACGCCACCCTCATCCAGGACAGCATCGTCGGCGATCATACCTATGTCGGTGCGGGTCTGGAATTCCGGGACAAGATCGTCTTCAAGAATCGGATCATCACGGCGTCGACGGGCGACACCTTGAAAACGGAAGAGAAATTCATCGTGTCCGGAATGGAAGAAAAATTTTTCCGCCAGCTGGCCCGATCCGTCGTACACCTGATACTCGCCGTATGGTTGATCCTGCTCCAGATAGTTCCCTACACCGTCCTGCGGCTTCTTTTGGGTGTCTCTCCGCGGATCGTGCGTCGGAAGAGGGAATACCTGGTGTCCAAATCGGGGAAAACCATTTCCATTACAACCCTTGAGACCACCAGGCCTTCCATTCTGTATGGTCTGTACCGTCGCCTGTCCCTGGACAAATTCCCGCTGGTCCTAAGGGTACTCCGGGGCGATCTCTTCCTGGCAGGGCAAACACTCCGGGAAAAGACCGCCGCCTCCACGGCATTTGTCCGGGATCTTTTCCTGTATCAACCGGCGGCCTTCACCTATCCCGAAAGTCTCTCCTTCTCGCAGCAAGACCCCGCCGATGCAGACATACACGACCGCTACTACAGCGCCAACCCCCGGATCGGCATGGACGTGAAAATCATCATGCTTTCCATTTTCAACAGGCTATTTTCTTCATAGCGGTATCTTTCCCGGAGAGAAATGTGTGCGCCCGCCGGTCCTGTCCGAAGATCGGCCCCGTGTCCATTTTCTACATCGCCGGCGCCACCCGGATTCGGATCGTCGCCGCTCCTCCCGCGCCGAAGCCCAAAAATTTCCCGTCGGCGTTGAAGCTGACATCGATTTCGACCTCTTGAATCTGGAAGTTTCCGCTGGAAAGCGAGGAAATTCCTTCCAGCATCGCCCCGATTTCGGACCGGGCCGCCTCGATACCTTTTTTCAGCAAATAGGGCGGCAGGGGTTGAAGGGCATCGTTTGCCGGTGGCGTCTTCCGGAATGTATCCGTCTGGGGGCGAGGATTTCTCCGGATGACATGCATGGGTTCGCGATCCTCCCTGTCGGCGCCGTAGGGCCTGGCCGGAAAGCGCCTTTCCGTTCTTTCTTCACGGGAATGGAAGTCTTCGGACCGTTTGGGCGCCGTCCTTTCGGGGTAGGTCCGTCGTTTGGCATCATCCGTTTTGCGGAACGTTTTGGGTGCGCCCCGCTGGGCGTCTTTTCTAAAGGCTGGCATGGGTTTCCTCCTGGGATTTGTTATGGTTATTTTATGGATAGGGAATAGGTTTGAGGCCTTCGGGTGGAAAGGCCACGCTAAAGCGTCGTAGGGACCGTCATCCGATCAACTGGTTCTGGACGGCATACAAGGTGATTTCGGCATTGTTTTTGAGTTTCATCTTTTCGAGGATATGGGAGCGGTAGGTGCTGATGGTCTTCACGCTCAGGCAGAGTTCATCGGCAACCTGGCTGACGGTTTTTCCGGATGCGAGCATGAGCATCACCTGGTATTCCCGATCGGACAGGAGTTCATGGGGTGGTTTCGATACATCCGTATCGAGGTAGTCCGTCAGTTTTTCCGCAAGGGAAGAACTGATGTACTTCCCTCCCTGGCAGATCTTGCGGATGGCGGCGATCAGTTCGTGCGGCGCCGATGCCTTGGTCATGTAGCCCGATGCCCCGGCCCGCAGGGCCCGGATGGCGTACTGCTCCTCCGGATAGATACTGAGAATCATGACGGGAATTTTCGGCTTTTCCGTTTTCAGGTCCTTTACGACCTCCAGGCCGTTCCGTCCCGGCATGGAGATATCCAAGAGGATGATGTCGTAATCCCGTTTCCGGATCAGGTTCAGGACCTCCTGGCCGTTGCCGGCCTCGTCGGCCACGATCATGTCCTGTGTCTCGGAGATAACCTGTTTGAAACCGGCGCGAACGATAGGGTGGTCATCGGCGATGAGGATCTCGATATTTTTCATGGCAGGGTTCCTTTCTGCTTGAGAGGGATGGAGACATGGACGGCGGTTCCCTTTCCCTTTTCTCCTGTGATCTTGACTTCTCCCCCCCAGTAGGCGACCCGTTCCCGGATGCCCAAGAGGCCGAATGAGTGAGGTTTTTGATACTGTTCGCTTGTGATGCCCCGGCCATTGTCCTTGACGACCAGCAGGACCTTTTTGTCCGTTGCCTTCAGACGGGCGTTGACCCTGGTGGCGCCGGCATGACGGGCAATGTTCGTCAAGGTCTCCTGAAAGATACGAAAGAGGGCCGTGGCAAGATCCGGATCCAGGGCCATATCCTCGGGATCGACCTTGATCCTGCAGGGGATGCCGGTACGTTTTTCGAACTCATCGGCCTGCCATCCGACGGAGACGGTGAGCCCCAAGTGGTCCAGCATGCCCGGCCGCAGGGACATGTAGATGCGCTTGAGGGTTTGCATGGTCATATCGATGAGGTTGGTCATGCCTTTCGTTCGTTCGATGAGGGCCGAGTGCTCCGGGGGGATCTTCTTGCTCAGCAGGACGATCTCCGTGTTCAGGGCCGTCAGAAGCTGACCCAACTCATCGTGCAGCTCCCGGGCGATGAGTGTCCGTTCCTTCTCGCGAACGGACTGGAGGTGGGCCGTCAGCTTCCGGAGCTGTTCCCGGGATTGTTCCAGTTCGTTTTTCGCCTGCTTGCGCTCCGTGATATCTTCGAAAATGACGACGATGCTCTTGTCCTTCAGGTCCTGCCCGATGCGGGCGGCGCTGACGGCGCATTCCATGTCACGGCCGTCCTTGTGTCGGCAGGGATATTCAAAACTGACGGTCCTCTGTTTTTCCATGATGGTGTAGAGGAGCTTGGCGACATCCTCGTAGTCCTTGTCGGAGCGATAGAAGATGCGGGTGTTCTTGCCGATGAGATCCCGGGCGCTCCAGCCGAAGACGGTCTCGACGCCGTCGTTGGCAAAGATGACCCGGCGGTTCTGGAGACCGACGACCGCATTGGGCATGGCCTCCAGGATGGACGCCTCGAGGGCCTCCAGTTCCGCCAGCTTTTTTTGGGATTCGATCTGTTCCGTAATGTCCATGTAATTCGCCAGCACGGCCCGTCGGCCCCGGTAGGGGACGGAGGCCACGGTTTCTGTGACCCAGCGGATAGCGCCGTTCTTCGCCAGTCCGCGAAAGGCGAAGGGAGAGGAACGTTGTCCTTTCAACATCCGGACCGCCGATTCCCGGACCCGCTCCCGGTCTTCCGGGTGGACGATACTCAGGGCATCGCGGTCGATAAACTCTTCGAGGGTATACCCCCAGTGGTTTTCGATATGCTTGTTGACGAATCGGAATTTTCCGTCCTGTACGACGAAGATGCCCATCTGAGAACCGTATTCGAGGGTTTGAAAAAGACCTTCTTCAAGAATCCGGTCCTCTTCGAGACGCTTGATCTCGGTGACGGTCCTGCGGATCTCGCTCAATTCTGCGAGTATTTGCGTGGCTGTGGCGTCCTGGGGCGTCTTCACCGGCCCTTGTCCTTCCCTGGTTCTTCCTTGCGGCCGAACGTCACAGGGGATGCGCGACCGACCGCATAAGTTATAATCGTAGCAGATGCGTGAAATGTTTTCAATGTAAAACAGATGCGCTCCCTTGGGCTACCTTGCCTGGAGAAGGTGAAGCCCATTTGTGGTTTGGTTCCAGCTGCGCGGTTGTCGATGGCCTCGACCCGTCGCTGGTTTCCCACTTGACGGCCCTGGCCGCCGAGCGTATCGAAAAGGAGTCCTTAGAGCCTGGATGTGGCGCCCCAGAAACGGATCTTCCCCGATGGGAACGTTGTCAAGGTCGGGGACCGGTCCATTTGTGACCGGGGTGCCAAGGCCTGGCCCCCATCATCGCCGAGATCGCGGCAAACAAGGAAAAAAACGATGCATCGTTGATCTCTGAGATCAGCGTCAAGGATCTTCTGGCCAGGGACCTGGATGACCTGACCATCGAGCGGCCCTGTCTGGATATCCTCCAGAACAGCGAGGTGATCGAAAAAATCCAGATGGTGAACGGTTTGGAAAAGGGCAACATCACCAAGACCCTGAAAGGCAAACCCGTCGGTACGGTGATTTACAAATCATAGCAGAGATGTGCATGGCAAAAAAAGGCCGTTCCGTATTGTCTCGGAACGGCCTTTTTTCGAATCTGGGTGATGTCGGTGCGGCCTAGAATTTCACCTGCACGCCCACCTGATACTTGTGGTAGTCGATGCGACCGGAGTTGCTGGTGCCGAGGGCCACGTTTTGGCCGTTGTCCCGATGCTCCCAGGCCACGAAGGGCATGAACTCCGGAGAGAGGTCATAGGCCAGGCCGGCGACGAATACGTTGTAGTCATCCTTTTCCCGGTAGGTGTCCGGGTCGTAGTTGTAGATCTTGCCGAAGGCACGGAGCTTCTGGATGCCGGGGATGCGGACGTAGGCCGATGCCAGATAGGCTGCCCGTTTGGTATCGTCGTTGCCGGCAGCAGTTCCCTGACCCCAGTAATACTGGCCCATCACGGCAAACCAGGGGTGCAGCAGCGATACCTGTGCCAGGTTGATCAGATAGTTGGGATAGCCTTTGGGCTGATTGGCGGCGGTGTTTCCACCGATGAACGTGTTGCCCTGTCCCCATGTACCGACATAGGCCAACTGGAGACCTTTGAGGAACGGCGTATTGGGCAGGGGACGGAAATACACAAGAGCCGATGCAGCCTTGTTGTTGTTGCCCTCGTATTTGGTGTAACCGGCGCCGTTGAAGAGGCCGGCCCTCCATCCGCCCCACTTGCCGGAGTAGGCGCGGTTGGCGTATTTCAGGTATTCGTCATCCATGTACCCCCCGATGACCCCCTGGTTGGCCACGCCAAGGTCGAAGGTGCTCTGGATACCCAGCTCGTCCAGGAGATTCTTTCCCTGGACCCGGAAGGGCCAGATGGAGTTGTCGTAGTCGTCGGAGGTGGTGTTCACCAAACCGAAGTGCGTAGTCGTTCCCGCGTATTTCATGCTGGCGAAGGCTTGTTTCAGGCGCAGCTCCGGGCCGCTGTGCGATTCCGTGGAGGTGGCGCCGGCGGCGTCCGTGGAGAGGTAAAAGACGTCCGCTGTCAGTTGCATCCCCAGCCAGTCGTTGAAATCCTTGGACAGGGTGAACTGCCCTCGGTTCAGGGCAAACTCGTTGGAGCTCGTATCGACATTCGTGGGAACGCCGTTGCCCGTGAGTCCAGGATAGTAATTCTTCGCGTTCCATTCGGCGAAGATCTGGCCTCCCAATTTGAACCCCTGGAGGGATTTGGGAAGAAAGGCGCCCTTGCCGGCATCCTTTTTGATGTCCTGCGTGACTTCAGCCTTGACCTCGGCCTTCACCTCTTTTTTGATCTCCTTTTTTTCCTGCTGGGCAACGGTTTTCAGTTCCTTCAGAATCTCGTCTGCCTCTTGCTGGGTAATGATGTTCTTCTTCTTCAGGAGGTTGATCAGGAGCGCCGTTTCACTGGCGTGAACCGGTGCGAGACCGCTCCAGAGGAGGAAACCCACCGCGACCACAAAAAAACACAACCATTTTCTCCAATACATCTCGTTCAATGACTCCTTTCTTCTTCGATGTTCATGGGTTCAAGCCTTCAGCACATGAACCGCCGTGGCCTTGAAAGATACAAAAACCGGTTTGCCTTCCTCAATGGACAACTTGTCCAGGGCGGCCGCCGTGATATAGGCGCTCACACCAAAACCGCCGTGGACCCATACCCGGTAAAAAGGACCCAGCGGGGTGATTTGGGAGACAATGCCGGGAGCGATGTTGCGTGCGCTGGCGCCTCCGGGAAGGTTGCCTACGGTCAGTGTGACCTGTTCCGGACGGATGCAGCAAATGACCTTCGATCCAGGGAGGAAGTCGCCGACGGCCTCGATCTGTTCCCCTCCGCCGGCGACCCTGATCGTCACGATTCCCGACGATGCCCTGAGGACCTCTCCGGGAATCAGGGTTTCCATGCCGACGAAGGAGGCGACGAATGCATCCACGGGGTGATTCATGACCTCCGCCGGCGGTCCGATCTGAACGAGCTTCCCATCCTTCATCACCGCCAGGCGATCAGAGAGCCGCAAGGCCTCGATACGGTCGTGGGTGGCGATGATGGCCGTTGTTTTCGTTTCCCGCAGTATCCGTTGGAGGTCTTCGATGAGCCCTTCCCGTGTGGGTGGATCGAGGGATGAAAAGGGTTCGTCCAGAAAGATGATCTCCGGAGAGATGGCGAGCGCCCGGGCCAGGCTGGCCCGCTGGGCCTCGCCTCCGGACAGGGTGCGGGCGTGGCGTTTCGCCAGGTGGGAGATACCGAACCGCTCCAGGCTGACGTGGACCCTGTCGCGGATGATATCGTTTTTCATTCCGCGCAGTTTGAGGCCGGTGGCGACATTGGCATACACCGTGGTGTCGAACAGGAGGGACTCCTGAAAGACCATGGCGATCCTCCGCCGGTAGTCAAGAGCGCCGCTGTCCGAAGAAGCGGTCTGTCCCTTGAACAGGATGGTGCCCTTCGCTGGAATCAGGCGTGCCAGGACCAACAGGAGGGATGACTTTCCCGCTCCGTTGGGTCCGATGAGGGACAGAACCTCTCCGTCTTTCAGATCCAGATGCGGAATGTCCAGCACCGTAAAGCCCCCCCGGTGAGCCCGTAGATTCCTGATTTCCAAAATGGGGCGGTCTTCTTTCATCTCGGCCGTTGGCGTTGCTGTATCCAGGTGAGAAAGGCATTGATGGTGAAGGCCAGGAGCATGAGGATGACGCTCAGGGCGATGGCGACATCAAAATTGCCCTTGCCGGTTTCCATGACCGTGGCGGTTGTCAGGACCCGGGTGTAGCCCTTGATGTTGCCGCCGACCATGATGGATGCCCCCACCTCGGAGATGACGCCGCCGAACCCGGCCATGACAGCGGCCAGCAGGGGCAGCTTGGCTTCCTTCATGAGAAGCCACAGCATCTGGCGGCGCGTCGCTCCCAGAGAGAGGATCTGGAGGCGGAGGTTTTTTGGCAGGTGCTGGATGGCCGCGAGGGAAATGCCCATAACGATCGGACTGGCGATGATGGCCTGGGCGATGATGATAGCCATCGGGGTATAGAGGATTTCCAGAAACCCGAAGGGGCCGTTGCGCCAGAGTATGATGGAAACGAAAAGTCCCACCACAACCGGCGGCAAACCCATCCCGGTGTTGATCAGGCTGACCACAAAACGTCTTCCCGGGAAATCCGTCAGGGCCACGGCCATCCCTGTGGAGATGCCCACAAAGAGGCTGATGAATGTCGCCGATCCGGATATGGCCAAAGACAGCCAGGTGATGCCCAAAACCTCCCGATCGAGGGTGATCAGGAGGTATAAGGCCTTTGAGATGCCGTCAAGGATCAGATCCATAAATCAAGCCGTTATTTGCCCAAGGCGTCTTCTGATTTGCCGGCATCTGGGAAAAACAGGGGAGATCCGAATTTTTCAATTCCGAAGGAACCGATGATCGCCTGTGTCTCTGGCGCCACCATGAAATCCGAGAAGGATTGGGCGCCTTCGGCGTTGATCTTCTTGAGTTTTGTTGGATGGACCTGGATCACGGAGTAGACATTCAGCAGCAGGGCGTCGCCCTGGTTCAGGATATCCAGCCCGAGGTTTTTCTTCAGTGCAAGGTAGGTGCCCCGATCGGCCAGGGTGTAACCCTTCTTTTCGGCGGCGACGCTCAAGGTCTGTCCCATGCCGAGGCCGGTCTGCTGGAACCATTTCTGGGCCTCCGGGTTGATCCCGGCGGCCTTCCAGATGGCCTTTTCCTTGGCGTGGGTACCTGAGTTGTCGCCTCGCGATATAAACAATGTCTGGGCCTGTGCGATCTTCTGGAACGCGGTGGCGGATGATTTGGTTGCCTTGATGGCCGCCGGATCGGCAGGAGGGCCGACAACGACGAAGTCGTTGTGCATCACGAGACGCCGGTTGATACCGTTGCCTTCCGCCATGAAGGCCTTCTCCGCCGCCGGCGAGTGGACGAGCAGGACATCGGCTTCGCCCCTTTTCCCCATGGTCATGGCCTGGCCGGAACCGACGGCGATGGTTTTAACGAAGTAACCGGTTTTCTTCTCGAAGATCGGTAGAAGGACGTCAAGAAGACCCGAGTCCTGGGTGCTCGTGGTCGTGGCGAGGATGATGTTTTTCTGCTTGGGTGCCGCCTGGGAAGCCGTCGTCATGCCAAGGAGCAGGGCCAGCACCAGCGCCAGGGTCCAGGATATGGCAGGATAGCGGTCGGTATGAATATTCATCGGTAGAACCTCCTGAAGGGTTTATGGGTTTTTCTTGCGCCAGGCCTCCGAATTCGGGAAGAACAGGGGACTGCCGTACCGGTCCTTGCCGAAATCGCGGATGATCCGTTGGCCTTTGTCCGGCGCTGCAAGCCAGTCGATGAACGTTTTTGCATCCTTGGCATTGACCTTGGGGAATTTGGCCGGATTGACGGGAATCAGGGAGATAAAGTTCAACAGATCCTGATCCCCCTCCACAAGGATGGTCAGTTTGATCTGGTCCTTGATGGACAGATAGGTGGCCCGATCGATGAAGGTATAGGCCCCTGTCTGGTCGGCATAACGGAGGGTGGCCACGTTCCCTTCGTTTCCTTTTTCGTAGACCTTGTACCAAGACCCTGACGGGATGACCCCCGCTTTCCCCCAAAGCTCCATTTCCGCCACGTGGGTGCCGGATTTGTCGCCCCGGGAGATGAAGGGACTACCCTTGGCAGCCACGGCCTGGAGCGCCGCCTTGGCCGACGGCAAGCCCTTGATGACGGCAGGATCGGTCTTGGGACCGACAAGGACGAAATCGTTGTACATCAGGGGAATTCTCTCCGTGCCATACCCTTCCTGAATGAATTTTTCCTCCAACGACTTGGCGTGGACCATGACCAGATCGACCTGGCCCTTCTGGGATATCTTCAAGGCCGCACCGGTGCCGGCGCCCACATGGCGAACCCGAATGCCCGTTTCCTTCTCGAAAGAATCTTCCAGCAGGGCGACGACACCTGAATCAATGGGACCGATGGTGCTGGCCAGAAAAACGAAACCGTCGCCGGCAAGGGCCATGCCGTGAAGGAACAGGACCAGTGCCGACCATAAAACCGCGAAGCACTTTTTCATGTCAAACCTCCTTGAATTCTTATAAGGCCGTGTGGGAGACGCGCCCTGCGTCCTTGAAATCATAGCCTCCCAGGGCTGTTGCCTTGGCTTGAAAAGGATTGGAGCGAAGGCAATCGAGGATGGCCTGAACGCCCTTCGAGAAAAAGGTGGGTTGGGCCAGGACCATGGAAAAGCATTCCGTTGTCAAAGGGATGGATTGGAGACCCAGCATCCGGGCCACGGCAGTCGTTGCCAGGCCGGCGTCGGCCTTTCCTGCCAGGATGGCCAGCCCCACATCCATGTGGGTGAAGACCTCCACGTCATATCCCGGCAACCGATCGGGCGAGGCGCCCGATTCTTGCAGCAGATGATCCAGATAGACCCGGGTTCCGGCCCCGGGTTGGCGGTTTACGATACAGAGGTGGCGCTGCCAGACATCCCCTACGCCGACGATGCCCAGAGGGTTGCCCTGCGGGACAATCAACCCCAACTCCCGACTGAACAGATGAACCACAACAAAAGGCATGTCTCGCAGATAAGGGATCAGGACCTCCGGGGTGTTGTAATCCCTGGCGGCGGGGTCGTAGAGGTGTGACCAGGCAACATCCGTATAGCCCCCGCCCAATGCCTTGAGTCCGGCGATAGAACCCATGGCGGCGGAAAAGATATAAAATTCCGGATGGGACGCCTGGACGGATGTCAGAAGCAGATCCAGGGCCGGATCGTTGCTGCCGGCGGCCAAAAGCGCCCCTTCGATCCGCCCGGCCTTCTTTCTGGCCTCTTTCAAGCCGGCCTTGGCCTGTGTCTCGATCCAGTTGTCGATGAGTTTCCGGGGAAAGATCCACTTGCCCGTGACCCGCGTGGCGGGCATCTGCCCGGCCTTGATCAGGGCATAGACCTGTTTCTCGTGAATGCCAAGGTATTCGGCCGCCTCTTTGGTGTTCATGAAGATGTCTGACATAACCGCTCCCGGTGCCTTTTGGGGGTGGACTGTAAAGGAGGACTTCCTGGTTGTCAAGGAAATAATTTACGAAAAATTACAAAAAAGAATATAAAAATACAAAAAATTCCTTTTCGATGGAGTGTACCCCTGGGGCGCCATATTCTTCCTTGAAAGATGTGGCTGTTTTCCGTTAAGAGGCATATCATGAACAACCAGCGGGAGACGGGCAGATGAACGAAGCGATTCCGATTGTGTCGATTGTGGGGAAATCGAATTCCGGCAAAACGACCCTGATCGAAAAACTCATCCCCGAGTTGGTGCGACGGGGTTGGCGTGTGGGGACGATCAAGCACAACATGCACGGCTTCGAGATCGACCATGCAGGCAAGGACAGTTGGCGGCACAAGCACGCCGGGGCGTCGGTGACGGTGGTTGCATCACCCTCCCAGGTGGCGGTCATCGAGGATGTCGAGAGAGACTATGAGATAGGGGCGCTGAGGGACCGTTATGTTCGCGGCGTCGATGTGATTCTCGTGGAGGGATACAAGGGCAACCCGTATCCCAAGATCGAGGTCTTCCGGCCCGCCCTCCGGAGGGAGAGGCTCTGCGGCGTCCAGGACAACCTCGTCGCCGTGGCCAGCGATGAGCCCCTCCAGACCGAGGTTCCCTGCCTCGACCTGTCCGACATCGCCGGCATCGCAGACCTGATTGAAAGCCGTTTTCTCCGGAGGGTGGAAGTGTGACCGACCTCCTTGCCGACATCAGCGCCTGGTCCATCCTCAAGTGGGTGATAATCGTTCTGATTGCCGGGTTTATCGGTCAGTTCGGCAAGTCCATGGCCCAGGCCATTTTGAAAAAAATCCGTTTGGGGAAGGCGATGGAGGCGCAAGCCCAGAAAGGGACGGGCGAAGTAGCGGAAAGCCCTGGAGGGGGCTTCAAGGCCCTTGTCTCTTCGTCTTCGCAGGGCGCCCCTGCGGACAAGGTCACAGAGAAGGCAGTGAAGAAGGCCCGGAAGTCCCTCCTGAAGAGCCAGAAAAAGGCGAGCAAAATAAATAGCTAGCGCGTACTTGTCCCGCAGGTTGGACCCTGGGCGGTAAAAAGACGCGGGATGGCGAAGGCCTGTAACGGTCCTATTTTATGGACCTGTTTCGAGGACTGCCAGCACCTCTGCCAGATCGGGCAGTGTCTTGATCGGGTAGATCTTGACCCAAATCACCTTGCCCTTTTCGTCCACGAGGATGTTGGCCCGTTCGGAAAAGCCCTCCGGGCGAAGGATGCCGAAGGATTTGGCCACGGCGCCGTGGGGCCAGAAGTCCGCAGGCAGGGCGGTTTTCGTAATGCGCAGGCTCTTGGCCCAGGCGGCCTTGCAGGGAATGCTGTCCACACTCAAGCCCAGGGCCACGGTGTTGTGCTTATCGAAGGCCTTTTTGTTCTTTTCCAGGTCCTTCATCTGCTGGGCGCAGACGGGGGTCCAGGCCAGGGGATGAAACGAGAGAAGCACCTTGCGGCCGAGAAAATTCGAGAGCCGGCATTCCTGTCCGTTTTGATCCCTCAGTGAAAAATCCTTTGCCTTTTTGCCTATCCTACCCTGATCCTCTCCCATATACCTCCTCCTTCTCATGAAAATAATGGAAAACCGCCTCTATGCCTGGCATCTCCTCCCTTACGCCTCACATTCCCCGAAAAATCCCCGAATCATCTCCGTAACCTCCCGCGGTTGTTCCATGGGAATGAGGTGACCTGCCCCTTCCACCAGGCGATACGCCCCTCGGGGGAAGCAGGAGGCGACCCGTTTCAGATCGATGAAGGCCCGGTTTTCGCTGATCTCGCCCTCCAGAACGAGGACCGGACATGTGGTTTTGGCGGGCTCCGGCCAGGGATCGTGCTGCATGCCACCCATGAACAGGGCCGCCTCACGCTCGGGGGAGCAGGTCAGTTGCAAGTTTCCGCCGTCGCCCGATGTCATGCCGTACTGGACGTACAAATCGAGCATTTCCGTGTCCCAGTTTTTGAACAGGCTCCGGGAGCGCAGGTAAGACAGGGCCTCTTCCCGGTTGGCCCAGGAGTTCAGGCGTCGGATCGTTTTGGATGCCAGAGGGTGTTGTTCCACACCGATCTCCGTTTTGTAGAAATCTTCCGGCAGAAAAATGGGTTCAATGAGGACCATCCCCCGGGCGTTCAGATGAAACAGGGCATTGGCCAGGGTAAGGACCGTGGCGCCCATGGAGTGACCCACCAGGAAGGGACGATCGAGTCTGAGCGCGCGGCAAAAGAGGGCGAAGTCGTGGGCCAGAATCTGCCAGCCCAGGCCTCCATCGGCGGGGTCCGCCTTCCTGTGATCGCAGAAATAGGGGGCCATTACCCGGTAGGGCGGCGTTGCCAACTCCCGGGCGATCGGGTGCCACAGCCAGGGGAGAAAGCCCGTGGCATGCAGGAAAACCAGGGGCAGACCGTCGCTGCCGTAGGCCAGATAAGGAATATCCGCCTCGCCGATATGTTGGACGAGGGCTTGGGGGGCGATGTTTGACAAAGGGATCTCCTGTGTTTCCATGGTGTTGAACTACCTCAACCGGGTTCAAACAGGCAACGCCATCCAAAAACCTTGACATCAAGATCGCTATTCTTACCAGCAACGGGCCTTGAATGCCAGCATGAAATAATTTCGGGTTGCCGGGAACGCCGGGAATATTGATTGTCGAAAAAAACAAAACCGTCTAACATGCTTCGGGGGCCTCGTTCGCTGACGCAGATTTTCTGTGTTGGACAGCCAACCCGACATGAATATTTCCCCGGAGGCCATCAGGGCCGTTATGGCGACAAGAAGAATATTTGCATTTTCGTTGTCGATGCTGGTGATCCTGTGCCTTGTCCTTTTCTCCGGCTGCAGCCGTTGCTTCGAAATCATCCGCGACATCCGGGAGCTGCCCCAGGACCATCGTCAATATCTTGCCGAATCCGGCGCCTCCCGGACGCTGATCTCCGGCGAGGTGCAGGCCGGTTTCCGGCTGCGGTTTCTCCGCTGGTTTTTCTCACCCTGGCATCAGCCGGAATCCCCCTATTCCCGCGAGGCGGCTGAAGCTTTTTTCAACCGTTATCTGGGTCCGACAGGGGAAGGTAAAAAGCGCGGTTCCCGCCATCAAAGGGCCATCAAGGCCATGGTCCGGAACGCCGATCTGTGCTCCTTTCCCAACTCCGCCCGGCGGGCGATCACCGTCCGCCATGCGGACATGAGGGGCCTGCCCACAGGGCGCCCCCTTGCCGACCCGGATGTCCGCATGGGGCCGTCGCCGCTGCTTTTCGACAGACTCCAGGTTACGTCTGTTCCGGCGAGCACGCCGGTATTTATCTCCCATTGGTCCCGGGACCGGAAGTGGTGCCTCGCAGAGACGGGGTATGCCTTTGGCTGGCTTTCCAGTCGCGATCTCGCCCTGGTCGATGCCCCATTTATAGCGGCCTGGGAATCCGGCGCCTACGCCGTCGTGGTCAAGGATCACGTTTCCGTCCCTGTCCGGAGGGGGCAGCCCGTGACCGCCTCCATCGGCAGCCTCTTCCCGCAGGTGGGCGAAAGCAGCGGCGCCCTGGAGATCCTGGTGGCCACCGGGGATGCCCGGGGGCATGCCGTTGCCGTCCGGGCCATGATGCCGAAAGATACCGCCGCCGCCAGTCCCCTGCCCCTGACGCTCGAACGCGTGGCCGACCTGGCCAACGAATTTATGGACACCCCTTACGGCTGGGGAGGCCAGCAGAAGAGGCGGGATTGTTCGTCCATGCTCCGGGATCTCTTTGTTCCTTTCGGGATATGGCTGCCCCGGCACTCGGCGGATCAGGCCCTGGAGGGGGGACGATTTATCGATCTGGCCGGAAAGGATCGGGAGGGGAAGCGGGAGGCCCTTGCGACACAGGGGGTTCCTTATCTGACCCTGCTTTGGCTCAAGGGGCATATCATGCTCTATATCGGCCAAAGGGACGGAGAGCCCCTGGTGTTTCACAATTTCTGGAGCGTCCGGACCACGAACGCCCAGGGACGGAGCGGGAAGAAGGTTATCGGTCGTGCCGCCATCACGACCCTCCACCCCGGCCGGGAGTTTCAACCCCCTGGTTCGCTCCGCGGAGATCTTCTGGGGGCTTTGCAGGGCATGACGGTTCTCGTTCCTTCTTTTCCATCTAATTTTCTTGTGAAGCGAAGCATTTTTTGATAACTGTCTATGATATGAAATGCAACAGGGAGGCGCTGGCGGGATGGAAGAGGGTATCCAAAATCGAGAGGACGAGGCGTTGATCGTTTATGTGGATGAGGATCTGCAGGATCTGATCCCCGGCTATCTCGAAAATCGGAAAAGGGATGTCGCCCGGTTGACCTCCGCCCTCGATAATGCCGATTTCCAAACCATCCGGACGATCGGTCACCAAATGAAGGGGTCGGGAGGCGGTTACGGGTTCGACCGGATCACCGAGATCGGCCGGGCCCTTGAAGAGGCGGCCGGGCGTTCGCTGGCAGAGGATATCCGCAAACAGGCCGCGTACCTCCAGGATTATGTGGACAAGGTTCAGGTGATATTCAAATCGTAATCGGGATCATGCCGATGCGTATAGGAAAGGGATGTCTCCCGTGACGGTCTCCGATGCCAGATATCTGTATCCCGATCTGGGGAAATTCAAACAGTACATTTTCGATCTGGTAGCCATACCCGATTCCCTGAAGGAGAAGATCGCCAAATACAGACCCGCCCAGCTCTACCGCCTGGCCACTGACCTCAAGATTTCGGAGGGGGAACTGGCGGAGCTGATCGCGGTGTTTGTGTGGTTGCCCCATACCGCGATCGTTCACTCTCTCCAGTTTCAGGACAATGTCATGCCCCGTGACTTCTGCCGCTGGAACTCTGTTATCCCCATCGTGACGGAGACGGGCGATCCCGCCTTTTTGTTGAGCAACCCCTTCGACTGGGAACTGCTGGATGTCCTCCGAAAAAACGTGCCCTCCGATCAGCCGGTACGCCTGATCGTTACATCGCCCGACAATATCCGGAGACTGATCGAAGAGATGCCGAAACAGACGGGCAGGCCTGCACGATCGGAGGACCCCGATATCCCTACGGCAGGCATAGATGATCTGTCCGTCGTCACGACGATCATCGAGGACATGGAGCCCATCGCCGCGTCGGAGCTCGAAAAAAGACCGGTTGTCTATGTATCCAACAATATCCTGTATACCTCTGTCGCCGAGAGGGCCAGTGACATCCATATCGAGCCGAAGGAAAACGATACGGTTGTCCGGTTCCGTATCGATGGGGATCTGCGGGACATGTTCAACCTGAAGAAGCAGACGGGGACCATGGTCATCTCTCGCCTGAAGGCCCTGGCAGGTCTCGATATCGCGGAACGGATGAAACCCCAGGACGGTTCCGTCGAGGCCATGATCAGCAAGCGAAAATTCAAACTCCGTCTGGCCACAACATCCACGCCCAACGGCGAGAGCCTGATCATCCGTATTCTCGAACCATCGGCCAAACCCAAGGACCTTGGCGAATTGGGCATGACCGATGCCCAGGTCAAGACCATGAAGGATTTTTCGACCCGACGGTATGGTCTTCTCCTCGTTGTCGGTCCCACCGGTTACGGCAAGACGACGACGATCTACAGCTTTCTGTCCCACCTGGATACAAAAACGCGCAGTCTCATCTCCGTAGAGGATCCTGTCGAATACCGGATTCCCAACGCAAACCAGCAACAGGTCAACGAAAAGGCCGGTGTGACCTTCGAGGCCCTCCTGAAATCCTCGGTGCGGCAGGACCCGGATATCCTTTATCTCGGCGAGGTCCGGGACAATTTTTCTGCCCGAACCTGCGTGGATTTTGCCAGTACGGGGCACATGGCCATTTCCACACTCCATACCAACAACGCCACCACGGCCATATTCCGCCTGGAAAGACTCGGCGTGACCCGTGACGTCATGGCGGACTCCCTGTTGGGCATTGTCGCCCAGAGGCTGTTCAAGAGGCTTTGTCCCCACTGCAAGCGCATCGAACCTCTCACGCCGGAGGAAGCGGAACGGTTGGCGCCGTTTGTGGACGAACTGCCCACGCATACGGCCCATCCCGTCGGCTGTGACCAGTGCATGGATGGGTATTACGGCAGGGAGGGGATCTATGAGGTCATTGCCTTCGAAGCCGAAGTCAAGGAGATGATCCGCAGAGGCGAGCCCATCCTGGCGATACGCGAGTTCATCCAGGGCCGGGGGAATCAGCTTATGAGCCACCATGCCGCGGAGAAGGTGAAGGCGTTGATTTTTCCACTGAAGGACGTCTATGAAAAAGTCCTGGTGGAAGAGATTCGGGTCTCTTCTTCGCCGCCCGGCACTCCGGGCGTCCGCGCTGCTTCGGATGTCCAGGTCGCCCCGCTTGTCCGGGAAGATCGGGGCGCCCCGGCCGAGGCGATCATGGCGCCGGCGCCCGCTGCCGAGAGCGAAAGGAAAGGCGGAATCCCCATCCTCGTCGTAGAGGATGACGAGGACAACCGGAATCTCATTTCCAGGATTCTCTCCAAACAGGGCTATGAGGTATCCATTGCGTCCGACGGCATTGACGCCCTCCTCCTGTTGGCCAGGCGGGATTTTGACCTGATCATATCGGATGTGGATATGCCCAATCTGGACGGGTTCAAGTTCATGGAGATCAAGAACCAGAAGGGCATCAAGGCCCCTCTCGTGTTTCTTTCCTCCCGCATAAACGATGAGGACGAGATCAAGGGCCTGGAGCTGGGCGCCTTGGACTATCTGAAGAAGCCGATTCAGAAGGAAAAGCTCCTGCTGCGGGTCAGGAAGGCCCTGGACTGGAGGGGCGGTCCATCGACGGAAACGGGAGGCGGCTCGTGAAAAACGGACGAGAGTTTCGTGAGGATGGATTCACCCTGATCGAGATGGTCGTCGTCATTGCGTTGCTCATGGTCCTGCTGGCCATTGCCGGGCCTCTGCTGCTCCACTATATCGACCGGGGAAGGACAGCGGCCTGCCTGGCCAATCGTTATCAGGCGGAACGATCGGAAATGAGCTATGTTCTCGATAAAAATGGACAGAGTGCCGGTCTGGATACCCTGGTTCAGGAAGGGTACCTGGCCAAGATACCGGAATGTCCCAAAGGGGGCCAGTATGTCTGGCTGCAGCGTACGCCCGTACCGATTCTCGGATGCTCGATCCACTATGCCAACTCCGCCGATATGCCGGCCTCGGCCCTTTTTTCGACGTCGTTTGACGGAATGGCGGGGTTGACGCCGCTGATGGGGCAGTGGCAGATCGGGAACGGCGCCTTGCAGACAAAAAGCCAGGGAGAGTCCCGCCTGGCGTTCGGCGACAAATCCTGGACAGACTATGAAATCAAGGTTGCGGCTACCCTGGGCAGCGGAAACGGCTATGGGGTCTATTACCGTGTTGACGGGAACCCGAACATCACGGGCTATGTGTTTCAGTATGATCCCGGATTGGGGAACAAATTTGTCGTTCGGGAAGTGAACGGCGGCAGGGAGGGTGCACCCATTCAGAGCGTTTCCATGCCGCGGGATTTTCCGATCTACAACCAGTCACACGACATCAGCGTTTCCGTATCCGGGGATCGGCATGTGATCAAGATAGACGGCCAAACGATCCTCGATTTTCGGGACGATACCTTTGCCTCAGGCATGGGGGGATTGCGGGGCTGGTCTGGGACGACAGCCGAATTCGACAACCTGAGCGTCACAAAATAACGATCCATCATTAGAAATGGGTGACCAGGAGGGTGGTAATGGGTGGGGGGGGAAGGACGGACGATTTGTGCAAAGGGTGCGGGCGGCCCCTGCCAGGGCCGGTAGAGGGCAGGGGTGATGCCTACTGTCCGCAATGCCTCATGGAACGGGCCGAGAGATACATCTCGGAAGACCAGGAAGCGAAGCCGCCCAGGAAACCATTCCGCAACACCCTGGCCTGGAAGGTCTTTTTGTTGCTGGTTCTGGTCCTGTCTGTCGGGGTGATCGTCGTCCAGGCGCCAAAGATCATGAACGCCTTCAAGGATCCGAAGCCGCTGCGGATGGGGACCTACGAGACGGATGCGAAGACGGACGTCTGCATCCAGAACCTTTGGCGAATCAGTGCGATGCTGCAACAAGGGAAAACACCGGGCGCCGGTATCGTTTGTCCTGCAACGGGCAACCCCTACAAAATCTCGCGGACCGGGGCGGCCTTCGAGGCCCACTGCCCCAATCCCAACCATCACGGTTTTAAAGACATGAAGGTATCGAACCGGAACCCCGTGCCGGAATTGAAGAAATAGATTTGCGGCCGTTTGATGCACCTGGGGTTCATCGGCGGGATCGACAAGACCAACATCTACCACACGGCCCCTCCCGCCCAGGGGGTTCAGGCCTACGACAACAGCACACGATGACCATAAAATACAAACTGATCCTCGAATATGACGGAACAGGCTATCGGGGCTGGCAGAGCCAGAAGAATGCCCGCACCGTCCAGGACACCTTGGCTGATGCGGCTGCGCGGCTCCTGGGATACGAGGTCGATGTCCAGGGGGCAGGTCGGACGGATGCCGGTGTTCACGCCCTGGGCCAGGTGGCCCACTTGGCCGCCCGTCACAGAATCGCCCTGCAGGATCTCCAGTACGGCCTCAATGACCTTCTTCCCGCCGGCATCAATATCCTGCGCGTAACAGAGGCCCCTCCCGATTTTCATGCCCGCCACGATGCGCGAAAACGGGTTTACCTCTATGTCGTTTCCCAGGTCCGGACCGCCTTTGCCAAACGCTATGTCTGGTGGGTGAAAGACGAACTTCATGTCGGACACATGGCCAAGGCAGCAGAACGGTTTGTCGGGTTCCATGATTTTGTTTCGTTTTCGGATCGGCGAATGGACCGAAACGTATCGACACGCGTCCTCGTCGATCAGGTCCGCATCGAGGCCATCGGCAGCGGGATCGTCCTGATTCTCTCCGCTTCCCACTTCCTCTGGAAGATGGTCCGGCGCATGGCCGGGATCCTGGTCGAGGTGGGACGGGGGAACCTGCGGGAGCAGGATATCAGTGAGATGCTGGAACGATATACGGATTTCCCTGCCCGCTGTACGGCGCCCCCATCCGGCCTCTTCCTCGCCCAGGTCCTCTATGACGGCGACGAACCGACGCCCATCCGCCTGCCCCTCTGGCGGGATTACCTTCCCCCGTGGGATTGACGACGGCATGACTAGCCTCCTCGACCGCGCCTACGCCGCCTACTCCAATCGCCGCCTGTTCTTCCGTGACGGCTGGGGCGACCTCTCTTCCATCGAGGCGGCTCAGACCAAAGGGTACAATCCGGGACCTGTCCGGGACATAGAGATCACCTGGACCTCCGAGGAGAGCCGTGACGGGCTCTTCATCAGGCGGGGGGAGTTTCCCAGCCCCTGTGACGAGCCCGGTTTGCCTGGGGAGAGCCGCACGGCCCATGTGGAATGGGTCATGCCCAAAGGCGCCGCACGGGACGTGCCGGTTTGCCTGCACCTGGCCGCGACGGGGGACGAGGGGTTTTCCCGGCGGCGCGAGGCCTTTGCCAAGCCCCTGGCCCGGGCGGGCGTCGGTTCCATGATTCTCGAAAACCCCTTCTACGGCATGCGTCGTCCGGCGGGCCAGCACAGCAAGATGCTGCGTCGGGTGAGCGATCTCTGGGTCATGGGCGTTGCCACGATTCAGGAGGCTCGGTCCCTGTGCCGCCGGCTTCGGGAGGAGGGACACGAAAGACAGGTGATCTGCGGCGTCAGCATGGGGGGCCACATGGCCGCCAAGGTGGGCGTCCTGACCGATCACCCGGTGGGCGTGGCAGCCCTTGTGACGCCCCACAGCGCTGCCGCCGTCTTCACGGAGGGGTTGTTGAAAAACTATTGCGCCTGGCAGACCCTGGCCGGGGAGGGGGACGGATGTCCCCGGAAACGGATGGGGGCCCTTCTCGATGCAACGGACATCCGCCACTTGCCTGCACCGGCCAGACCGGGGGCTGTTGTACTCATCGGGGCGAAAAACGATGCCTATATTCCGCCCGATTCAGTCCGTCTCCTCCACCGCCACTGGCCTGGTTCGACCCTGCGCTGGATCGACGGCGGCCATGTGGGGGCCTTTCTCTTTTACCGGCAGGAGTTTCTGAAAGCGATCCTGGAGGCCTTGTGGAACATCCGGCCATGAGGGTTATCGTTCGCTCCGCCACCTATGACTACGAACCCCTGCGACGCCAGGTCTTCGATATTCTGGACGCCTTGGGCGGCACGGCGATCGAGGCGGGGAGCCGGGTCCTGATCAAGCCCAACCTCCTCCAGCCGGCAGGGCCCCAAGAGGCCATCCTGACCCATCCCCTGGTGGTGCGGGCGGTGGTGGAATACTGCCTGCGGGCCAAGGCCCGTCCCGCTATCTATGACAGCCCCGCGATCGGGTCCTTTGAGAAGATCCTCCGCGATGGGGGGTTCAAGCAGGCCCTGGCAGGCCTCGACGTGACCTGCCGGCCCTTCGAGGCATCTGTCAGGGCGGATATCGGTCCACCCTTCGGCGCCATCGATCTGGCCCCGGAACCCCTGGAGGCCGACCTCGTCATCAACCTGCCGAAACTCAAGACCCACGGCCAGATGCTCCTCACCTTGGGCGTCAAGAACCTCTTCGGCTGTGTCGTGGGATACCGGAAACCCGAATGGCACCTGCGGGCCGGCATCGACAAGGCCCTTTTCGCCCGCCTGTTGGTCCTGATTTCCCGGAAGATTCAACCCGCCCTGACCCTCCTGGACGGTGTGCTGGCCCTGGAAGGGGATGGTCCGGGCAAGGGAGGGACGCCGCGCGAGGTCGGCGTCCTGATCGGTGCACAAGACCCCCTGGCTGTCGACCTGGCGGTTTGCCGCCTGCTTGGGGTGCCACCGGAGGCCCTGCCCGTCCTGAAGGCAGCCGATGAGTTGGGGTTTTTGCCCCCGGACTGGGAGGTGGACGGCCCTCTGCCCACGGTGGGCGATTTCCGGCTGCCCGTCATGGAGCCCCTCGTCTTCGGGCCTGCGGCGTTCCACGGCCTGGCCCGGCGCTATCTCCTCCAGCGGCCGCTGCCGGACATGGAAGCCTGCAAGCTCTGCGGCGAATGCGTCAAGATCTGTCCGGCCCAGGCCATCGTCCGCCAGGGAAAGGCGTTGCATTTCGACTATGCCGCCTGCATCCGCTGCTATTGCTGCCTGGAGATCTGCCCCTACGGCGCCATCCACAAAAAAGACAACTGGGCCGCCAGGATCGTCCGGGCCATTGGCGAACGTGTGCTTTAATTATTTGAAACGATACATAATTTTCCTTATGTTCCCAAACAGATCCCTCCAGGAATCCAGAAAAAGAAACGAATCAGGGCAAAAGGATTTGACATCTTGCCGGTGGCCCATTCATACTGTATTGCAATATCTCCATGGACGCCTTTTTGAAAGAGAGATTTGAATATGCGTTTTTTCGACACCGCCGGGTCCCCGGCGTCGTCATTGTCCCGGGGTCCTGATCGGAACAACCCATGACATCCATTGACACGATGAACGGACTTCTTGACCTGATTCGAAGGCTTCGGTCCCCCGAGGGGTGTCCCTGGGACCGGGTGCAGACAGACCGGGACCTGGGGCGCTATCTCCTGAGCGAGGCCTATGAGGTGATCGACGCCATCGACGAGGCGTCGCCGGAACACGTGCGGGAAGAACTGGGGGATTTGCTGTTTCAGATTCTGTTTCTCGTGGTCCTGGCAGAGGAACGGGGCGAATTCGAGGCGGCCGATGTGGTTCGGGAGGTGGCGGACAAGATGGTTCGCCGCCATCCCCATGTCTTTGGGGATAAAAAAGTGGCGGATGCGGCGGAGGTGAAACGCAACTGGGACGAGATCAAGGCGACGGTGGAGAACAAGAAGAAGGCGGCCCCGGCCTTGTTCGACGGCGTTCCGCGGTCCTTGCCCGCCCTGGCCCAGGCCCAGGAGATCACGAAGCGGGCCGCCAGGGTGGGCTTTGACTGGGACGCCGCCGATTCGGTCCTGGAAAAAATTGAAGAGGAGCTGAACGAGCTGCGTCAAGCCCTCAAAGAGGGTGAGGCAGGGGCGATTCGGGAGGAGTTGGGGGATCTGTTCTTTTCCCTGGTCAATCTCTCGCGTTTTATCGCCGTCGATGCAGAACAGGCCCTCCGGGGGACCATCGCCAAGTTCATCCGGCGCTTTGCAGCGGTGGAGAGGGGTCTCCAGGCCCAGGGCAAGGATCTGACACAGGGGACCCTGGCCGAGATGAACCGCCTGTGGGAGGCAACCAAGAGGGACGAATGATCTCCACCGAACCGGTCATCTCCGTGGGCGTTGTCGAGGGGCGACCGGCCATAGACGGCAGGTTCGAAGGGACCTTTGGCATCGGCGGCCGGACGGCATCCTCCGGCACCTTTCGCGCCTGGATAGAGGGCGAGGCGATCCATCTCGATACGGGCGGCGCGTCGTTCAGCGGCCCGAAAGGCGTTCTCCAGTGTGTGCCCCTGGAAGGCGCCGTTTTTTCCCTGGACGAGGTGACCATCGGGATCCGCTTCCACTGGGAACGACAGGAAACCCAGACCTTTGCCGGGGCGCTCATTCTGCAGGCGGATGACCGGGGGACCCTGACGGCGGTCAACGAGCTGCCCCTGGAGACCTATCTCGCCAGCGTCGTCTCCTCCGAGATGAACGCCCTTGCCCCTCTTGCGTTTCTTCAGGCCCACGTCGTGGCCTCCCGGAGCTGGCTTCTGGCCATGCTGGAACGCCGTCGTGCCGGTGTCTCGCCGTCCGGATCGAAGGATCGGGGCCGCCGGGGCCATGGGGAGATCCTCCGCTGGTATGGCAGGGAAGACCACGGCCGGTTCGATGTCTGTGCCGACGACCACTGCCAGCGCTACCAGGGTCTCACGAAAATGGTCGGGGGAAAGGCCGGCGAGGCGGTTCGGGCGACCCGGGGGCTGGCCCTGGTCCATGACGCCGCCGTTTGCGACGCCCGATATTACAAGGCCTGCGGCGGGATCACCGACTGCTATGAGAATGCCTGGGAGGATCGTACGGTCCCCTACCTGACGTCCATCTCCGACGCCCCCCATTCCTTCTCCCCCATCCGGACCGAGGCGCAGGCGCGGAGGTGGGTCCTGTCACGCCCCGACTGTTACTGCAACACCGCCGACGCGACAATCCTGGAAAAGGTTTTGCCCGATTTCGACCGGGAGACGACGGATTTTTTTCGCTGGGAGGTTTCCTACGACAGGAAGGCGTTGGAGGCGATCCTGAAGAAAAAATCCGGTATCGATTTCGGTGACTTGCAGGATATGACGCCTCTCGAACGCGGGCCGTCGGGGCGGATTGTCCGGCTGCGAATTGCGGGATCGAGGCAAGCGGTTGTTGTGGGAAAGGAACTGGAGATCCGCCGCTGGCTCTCCAACAGCCATCTGCTGAGCAGCGCCTTTGTCGTCGATGCCGTTGGGGGGGCCGGGGAGCTGCCTGACCGGTTTATCCTCCACGGGGCCGGCTGGGGCCACGGCGTCGGGATGTGTCAGATCGGCGCGGCGATGATGGCACACCAGGGATATACAGAAGAAGAGATCCTCGGTCACTATTTCCCTGCGGCGACCTTGCGCCGTCTCTATCCCTAACCGGCGCCCTGTTGTCCGGATGGATCATGAACCCGCATCCCCTGTTGTCGGACGGACGCAGATCCTTTCTTTTTCGGTCGCCACCGCTTTCCTTCCCTTCCAACAGAGGGACCGCGGGATTTGTCGTTTGCCTCTGTGTTTCTTGCCTATAGGATCCCCTGGCTTTCTGTGATATGAGCGGCGGCATGGAAGAACAGACAAAAAAAATCAGGACCGCCTTTGTCCTGGGGGCGGGTTTGGGGATGCGCCTGCGCCCTCTCACGGAGGAGTGCCCCAAGCCGCTTTTGTCCGTCCGGGGCAGGCCTCTTGTGACGTACGCCATGGACCATCTCCTCGGCATCGGCGTGGAGCGGTTCATCGTCAACACCCACCATATGGCCCACCGCTACGTCGAGGCCTTTCCCGGGGGAACGTGGCGCGGGGCTCCCATCTCTTTCCGCTTCGAGCCCACCCTCCTCGATACGGGCGGGGGGTTGAAGAACATCGAGGATCTCCTGGGCGAAGATGAAGCCGTTTGGGTTTACAACGGGGACATCCTCACCGACCTTCCCCTGGAAAAACTGCTCTGCGTTCATACTGCGGGCGGGTGCGAGGTTACCCTGGCACTGCGCAGCACCGGGCCCGTCCAAAACGTCGGTCTCGATGCCGCAGGGCGCATCTGTGATTTCCGTGGCATCCTGGGCGCCGATGCAGATCAATCTCTTCAATTTACGGGTATTTACATCGTGGAACGCCCTTTTTTCCGCCGTCTCCGGGCAGGGATGCAGCAGGACATTGTCCCGGTATTCGTGGAGATGGTCCGGACCCTGCCTGGCTCCGTCGGGTATGCCCTGATCGACGATGGCGTATGGGAAGATATCGGCACGATGGATGCCTACGCGGCACTCCAATGGCGGGGGCCTGCTCCGGCGATCGGCGCACGGCAGGGAGAGGACGGATGAACGCTCCCTGGGAAGATCCGCCGGTAGAGATCCTGTCCCTGCTCGGGCTATCCGGGCCGCAGGAGATGGCGATCGAGGCGTTGGCCGGAGGGGGGTCGGATCGGTCCTTTTACCGACTGCGCGGCAGGGGCGGCAGCATCCTTTTTGTCCGTTACCTGCGGGAGCGGCAGGAGAACGGCTATTATGCGGCGATCGGCGATTTCCTCCGGGACATCGGCGTGCCCGTGCCGCGGATGATTCGCCATGACCCCGAGCAGGGCCTCCTGTGGATGGAAGACTTGGGGGACACGGATCTGTGGTCCTGCCGCGCCGCCTCGTGGGCGGTCCGAAGGCCCCTCTACGAACAGTGCCTGGAGATGATCGGGCGCCTGCACGCCTTTCCCGTCGAACGCTTTCCCTGGGGAACCGTTCCCCTCATGAAAGGCTTTGATCATGACCTCTACCGCTGGGAGCGGGAGTATTTCCGGGAGAATTTTGTGGAGCGTATCTGCGGTGTTCGGCTTGCGCAGATGGAGGCGCTTGCCTTGGAGGAAGAACTGACAGCCCTGGCCCTGCGCCTGGCGATGGAACCGCAGGTCCTCGTGCATCGTGATTTTCAGTCGCGAAACATCATGATCCGCGGCGGTGAGGTATTCTTGATCGACTTTCAGGGTCTCCGGCTGGGGAATCCCTTCTATGACCTGGCCTCGCTCCTGTACGATCCCTATGTGACGATGGCCGATAGCGAAAGAACGACCCTTCTGGCCCATGCCCATCGATGTTCGGGCAGAGGGCGGGAAGGAGGGGATTTCCGCAAACGCTTTGAGGATGCAGCGGCGCAACGACTCATGCAGGCCTTGGGGGCCTATGGCTTCCTGGGGATCGTCAAGGGCCGCCGGGAATTTCTTGATTTTCTCGACACGGCCCTGTCCCGTCTCGAGGAGGTGGCGGGGCGTTCCGGCGATCTGCCCCGCCTCCACGCCCTGGCGATCCGTTGTTGCGGGCCTGAAGGAAAAATATCCCCGACGGCGCACCTTGACAGAGAGGATTCACCAGAGGTACAGGACCCATCCGATCCTTCGAGAGGCGTCCCATGACCCGACGATTTTCCCGTCTTCGTACATCGAGTCCGCTTGTGGTCGCCGCGGCGCTTCCCCAGGTCGCCCGCGACCGGCTTGCGTGGGTCCTGGAACCCCTGCAACGCGATCCCCTCCTATCGACGATCCTTGTGCTCCGCCGTGCAGGAGATCCTGATCCGGATCTCTGCGGCACAGACGCCCGCTGTGTTTCCGTGGAAACGGATCATCCTTCGTCGGCTGCCACAATGCGCCGGCTGATCGAGGCACCGGCAGCGCGATATCTCCTGCGCATCGATTCGGAAAGAGGGCTGCGTCCCGTTCCGGGGGCTGTGGCACGACTGGTCGAGGCGGCAAGGGAGACTGGAACGGCCATGACATATGGGGACGGCGCCGGTCATCCCGTCAGCGATTATCAATCCGGAAGCATCCGGGACACCTTTGATTTCGGAGGCTTGCAACTGATTGACCTGGCGGTCGCCCGCCGCGCCCTGAGACGCCGTGGACCCTTCCCGGACCTTCGATACGGCGGCTTCTACGACCTGCGGCTTGAGCTTTCCGAAAAAAATACATTTTTCCACCTGCCCGAGGTCTTGTGGGAGGCCCATGAAGGGGAAGGCTGGTCTTCTCCCGGGGAAAGCCACTTCGCCTATGTGGACCCAAGAAATCGTTCCTACCAGGAAGAGATGGAGAAGGTGGCGACAGGGCATCTGAAACGAATCGGGGCCCTCCTGGAGGGGGATTTCGAACCGTTGCCCATGTCCCGGGCATCCTTCCCCTGTGAGGCGACCGTTGTCATGCCCGTGCGCAACCGGGTCCGGACCGTCGCCGATGCCGTGGCAAGCGCCCTGGCGCAGAAAACGGATTTTCCGTTCAATGTACTGGTGGTGGACAACCACTCCTCCGACGGGACCACCGACCGGTTGAAGGCCATGGCCGCAGGACATGCCGCCCTGCGGCACATGATACCGGCAAGGAGGGACCTGGGCATCGGCGGCTGCTGGCAGGAGGCCGTTGAATCCCCGCTCTGCGGGCGATACGCCGTTCAGCTCGACTCGGACGATCTGTTTGACGGCACGGATGTGTTGCAGCGCCTGGTGGATTTCCTGCGCGAGGGAAACCATGCCATGGTGGTCGGCGCCTATACTGTCGTCGACGAGCGGCTCGACGTCATCCCGCCGGGGATCGTCGATCACCGCGAATGGACGGACCGCAACGGCCGGAACAATATCCTGCGCGTCAACGGTCTGGGGGCGCCCCGTGGGTTCCATACCGAGATTGTCCGCCGGATCGGCTTTCCCAATGTCAGCTACGGAGAGGACTATGCGGTTTCTCTGAGGATTTCCCGCCGGTATCGCATCGGCCGGATCTATGACAGCCTGTACCTGTGTCGCCGCTGGAGCGGCAATACCGATGCCGCCCTGTCCATCGAACAGACGAACCGCCATGACGCCTACAAGGACGCGTTGCGTACCATGGAAATCCTGGCACGGCAGGCGCAGAACAAAAAAAGGCGTCCGGGCTGAAGGCCGGGCCGTGCATTCCGTGAGGGGGTTCAGCCCCTGGAACGATCGCGGTTAATGGAAGAGGAAGAAGAAAAGGACGACGGCAATGGATTCCCGTTTGTTTGCCAGCTATGAAGGTCTTCCGGGCGACCCGCCGCTCCCGGCGCTTTGCCGGGACCTGTATGCCTGCCAGCTCCAGTCCTGGGACGCGCTGAGAGATGCCGCCCGGGACC
>Ga0351879_1013_pt2 | contig 43615 bp, 41 predicted proteins | sample BONcelFGM3001D15_FD_206782 | JGI IMG/M metagenome (GOLD analysis project Ga0351879, IMG submission 206782) | Enriched cells from coal bed in the Powder River Basin, Montana, United States - BONCAT cells FGM rep3 HSBNCT.FGM.300.1.D15 ... | reverse complement strand
ATTCGAAATAGCGGATGCTTTGGATATTTGCCGCGAAAACCAGGATATTTACATAATAATACTCACTGGCACAGGCGACAAAGCCTTCTGTAGCGGCGGCGACCAGCAGGTTAAAGGCGAAGGCGGCTATATTGACGAGCACGGGATTCCCCGCCTCAATGTGCTGGATGTACAGCGCAAAATCAGGTCAATGCCAAAACCTGTGGTGGCAATGGTCAACGGATGGGCTGTAGGCGGCGGGCATGTGCTCCATGTAATATGCGACCTGACAGTGGCATCGGAGAATGCCCGATTCGGTCAGGTTGGCCCAAAAGTGGGAAGTTTTGATGCCGGCCTGGGTTCGTCTTACCTGGCAAGCATTGTCGGACAGAAAAAAGCGCGCGAAATCTGGTTTCTCAATCAGTTTTATTCTGCAAAGGAAGCGTTGGAAATGGGATTGGTCAATAAAGTCGTCCCCTTTGAGCAGCTTGAGGATGCTACCGTTGAATGGTGCGAAATCATGATGAAACGAAGTCCGATGGCTTTGCGCATGATCAAACTCGGGATGAATGCCGAATTGGATGGCCAGGTTGGTTTACAGGAATTTGCAGGCAACGCAACCCTTTTATACTACCTCACCGAAGAGGCTCAGGAAGGCAAGCATGCTTTCCTCGAAAAACGCGATCCCGATTTTCACCAGTTCCCCAAATTCCCCTGATAAGGGATGGCAACACTACAATCATGGGTCAAAGCAGCAAGATTGCGCACCTTACCCCTGGCCCTTGCCAGCATCGGGATGGGTGGTGCACTGGCCTTCAGGTTCCCGGGTTTTAACTCCTGGGCTGTGGTCATGGCTGGCCTGACAACGCTTCTGCTGCAAATCCTCTCCAACTTCGCAAACGACTACGGCGATGCCAAAACCGGCCTCGACAATGAAGGGCGTCTCGGCCCCAGCCGTATGGTACAATCAGGCCAGATTAGCCGCAAAGAAATGAAGCGTGCCATACACCTTATGAGCATACTGTCGCTGACCAGCGGCCTGTGGCTCATTTTTGGCGTTGCCGGTCTGAGCAATACAATAGCCGTCTTATTTGTGCTGCTCGGAATTGCATCCATCGCAGCAGCCATTAAATATACTGTCGGGAAAAACCCCTACGGCTATGTTGGTCTGGGCGACCTGTTTGTTTTTCTGTTTTTTGGGCTAACCGGTGTTTCGGGCACCTATTTTCTGGCCACACCCGAATGGAACCTGCTGGTATTGCTGCCGTCTGCCGCTCTCGGCATGTTAAGTGCAGCAGTGCTGAATCTCAACAATATGCGTGACCTGGATAATGATGGTGCCAACGGCAAGATTACTCTTGCCGTAAACCTCGGTTTTATCAGGGCACGTGTGTACCACATCATATTGGTTATGCTTCCATTCATTCTGCTTGCGGCTTATGTTTATTTATCAGGACTTAAGGGCCCTGCCTGGCTGTTTGTGCTTACCCTGCCCCTGTTTGTTGCCGACCTGATTCAAATAATGAAGACCACCGACAAAGCCGATCTGGATCCTTTCCTGAAAAAACTCGCCCTGAAAACACTGTTGCTGACCCTGCTTTTTGCCATTGGCATCAATTTCTGACATGCTTAAGGCAGGGTTTACATATTATCCATTGCACTTTCTGCAGCCGGCAGGCACCTCAAGGGGTGTGTTACAGCAAAAAGAATCGTGGATGATCTCTGTTTCAGATCATCAGTATGAGGGAATCAGGGGGTGGGGCGAATGCAGCCTGATCCCGGGTTTAAGTCCCGACAACAGGAAACTTATTGAAAATGAGCTGGAATACCTGTGCAGTAATCCACAACTTTTTCCTGATTGGAAAGAAAAGAAAGGACACCTTTACCCTGCCCTACGGTTTGGTTTTGAAACAGCTTTACACGACTTATCAACTGGGGGCAAAAGTCTTTTTACAGAAAATGCGTTTACTTCAGGTTTGGCAGGAATCCCAATCAACGGGCTGATCTGGATGGGTTCGCTGGATTTTATGAAAGAGCAGCTTATTAATAAGGTTGAAGCCGGTTTTACCTGCATCAAAATCAAAGTAGGTGCGCTGAATTTTGAGGACGAATTAACACTTCTTACTTTCATCAGAAGCCGGTATTCTCCAGCTGAGGTCGAAATCAGGCTCGATGCCAACGGGGCTTTCAGGCCGGAAGAAGCTGCCGAAAAGATCAAACAACTTTCCGAATTCACCATTCATTCCATCGAGCAGCCTGTGAAGCCCGGACAATGGGAAGTTATGGCCGGCCTGTGCGAAACAAGCCCAATTCCTGTTGCACTGGATGAAGAACTGATCGGCATCTGCAACCAAGACGAAAGGGCTGCTATGCTGAAAACCATTTCTCCACAATACATCATCCTGAAGCCTTCACTCTTGGGCGGCCTTCATGAAGCGGATCTGTGGATACATTTGGCCAACGAAAAACGAATTGGCTGGTGGGCCACCTCAGCTCTCGAATCAAATATCGGACTTAATGCCATCGCCCAATGGGTTTCTGATCGAAACACCTCAATTCCACAGGGCCTGGGCACGGGTCAGCTATATACCAACAACCTTCTTTCGCCCTTGCAGGTACAAAATGCCGCCTTGTTTCACACTCCCGAACTAGCCTGGAAACACCCCCGTTCCTCTGTATGACTCAGCATCCGGAAAAAAATGCGCTCAGACTCAATCACGAACTGATTGACAAAACCTCAATCAAGGGTTTTATTTCCCGTGAACAGGATCCTTTGATCACTGAAGTGCTTCATTTCCTCAACTTTTGGTATAACAGTGATGACTTTATCAAACAACAGACATCAGGTTCGACCGGCCCACCCAAAATGATTTCGGTCCCTAAAGGCATGATGATGAACAGCGCAGCAATGACAAACCGATTTTTCGGCCTGAATGAAGGGCATTCGGCCCTGCTTTGCCTGTCACCGCAATACATCGCAGGTAAAATGATGATCATCAGGGCAATACTGGGAGGGTTTAAACTGATAACCACCAATGTAAGTGCTAATCCTCTGGCTACATTGAACGAATCTGTCAGTTTCACAGCAATGGTTCCTCTTCAGGTTGCGGAAACCCTGAGGCAGAATCCTGAAAGACTCGAACTTGTTAACACCTTAATTATCGGAGGCAGTTCGCTCGATCAAAAAACCGAACACGCTTTGCAGGAAGTAAAAACCTCATGCTGGCATACCTATGGAATGACGGAAACACTCAGCCACATTGCATTAAGAAAGATTAATGGCTCCGACAAAAGCAAGTGGTACAGTCCGCTTAAAGACATTTCATTAAGGGCTGATGACAGGCAATGCCTTGTGGTTGACGCTCCGCTCTTGAGCAGCGAACTGGTGGTGACCAACGATCTTGTGCGTTTTGATTCATCAGGCGGGTTTCAGATCATTGGCAGGGCTGATGATGTGATTTTCAGCGCAGGGCACAAAATACACCCTGTACTGCTTGAACAGAAACTAGAACCGCTTATCCCCTATCCTTTTATGATTTCGTCTAAACCAGGCTTTGCCGGTGATGAACACGTGCTGGTGGTGCAACATGAGTTGCAGATCAGTGAACTGTTTGTATTATGGCAGCAGATGACAGATGTGCTGCCGGCTCACGAAGTGCCCAGAATCATCGAATATACAGATCGTTTGCCCATGTTGCCGTCAGGGAAAATCAATCGTTTGGCCATGAAAGCCATATTGGCCAGTTCAGATGAAAAAACGGACGAAAGCACTGATGTTGAATAAGCAAGGTCAAAACAAACCGGCTGTCAGTCAAATGTCTGATCAGTTCCTGCCCAGAGTGTTGGCATAACCGGTTGCCCAGGTGCTGATTTCCTGTCGTTCAACCTCACTCAGGTTGGCAATCCGGTGAAACCAACGATAAGGTTTCGGAGGCATCGAATTATTTTCCAGCACTTCTGAAATTTCCATGAGCAACTTGTGTTGTTTATCGGAATCGTATAAATGCCACTCTGAAAAATTCAGTTCGGATTTTGCCTTGGTTATATTGGCCCTGATTATCCATGAGGCCGGAGCAACACTGGCATACCAAGGGTATGCTGTTTTGTTCGAATGACAGTTGTAACAGGCATTCAGCAGATTAACCCTGACAAGCTGCGGGGCGTCTTTATGGTGGAAAAATAATTCGTTGCGGTTTTGAAAAACTTCCATGTTACGCTCAGGCCTGATGAACTGGATGGAAATAAACACCAGTACAATGATTATTAATACAATAAGATGTTTGTTGCGCATGATTATCTGTTTTTGGCTTAATCCTTAAGGTTTCAGGTGTACAAAGGTCAGGAATTTTCTTGTCGGTATCTGAGTTAATTGTCGACCCGAATCCTTAAAACGAAGAATTTTGAGCGGCAAGAAGCACTATTCAACTTACAGGTCAGCACTTTAGAATAAAAAGGCGAGATAAAAAACGAATCCCGTAGCAAGAAAAACTGTAACCATATACATCAGGAACGCAACTGTGAGCCGTACCAGCAAACTTCCCCAACGGTTACGATAAAACTGACGTGCAGCTATGACAGCATACACCGGCATCACCCACATAAGGTATGTTTCGGGGCTCGATTGTCTGTCGGAAAAGACCATTCCTGCCAGTAAAACCAAAGTCATCACAATAAACAGCATGGTGTGCTGATTGATGGAAAAAAACAAATGCGGTATATAATATTTGCGTTGCGAACGGAACATCAGCCATAGGTAAAAACCCAGCACCGGCATCAGAAAGAAGTAAGACCATGATACATAAGTGAAAAACCTGCTGATGTATTGTTCAGGAGATTTTAAAATATCACCGATACGCCTGTTCAATTGATCGTCATTTTCCCTTGTTTTGATGTTGATATTGATACCTGGCTTAGTAGTGTTAGTGGCAACAGAATCTGATATTAAGGCAGCTTCCGGCAAAATTGACCGTTTACCCGCGTCGGCGATACCGGCTTTTGCCGCTTCAGGAGTGATCTTGTTTACCGACATCCTTTCAAAACTATCCTTTATCTGCCTGCTTCCCGAATAACCAAGAAGCAGAAAAAACACGGCACTTACAAAAAAATACAACCTGAACGGCGGCATATACCGGATATGCCTGCCCCCGACATATTCGGCAATCCATATGCCCGGTTTTGCAAACAGTGCTGTAAAAGTGCGCCAGAACCTCGAGTCTACGGCAAACATATTGCCAAGCAAATCGCCGATATAAAGTTTCAGGGGTTTATCAAAAGCCTTGACCGGCTGACCGCAGGCCGGACAATACATTCCCTCGAATTCGGTTTCGCAGTTGCGGCAGGAAACATGTGTCTGTGTGATTGAATCAGCGGTGTTCGGTTCGAGGTCTGTTTGTCCCATATGTAGAATTTTAAGGGCAAATATAAAAACAAAAAACTCCTCCCAACCGGAAGGAGTTTGTTGTCGGAGCGGCCCGACTCGAACGGGCGACCGCTTGCACCCCATGCAAGAATGCTAGCCAACTGCACCACGCCCCGATAAATTTGAGGCCGCAAAATTAAAACAAAATCTCTTGCAGCGCAAATTGCATGTCTATTGACCAAAGATTATTTCTCCTTATCTACGCCGAGTGAGCCCGTTTTCCTGAAATCAGTCTCCTTAAGACCATATTTCTTCATCACCTCACCGCAATATTTTGAACTGCGGTAAGCTTCACGCATTTTGAAGGAGAAAGACTTCTTGTGCTCAGGGTTGTTCCCGTATTTTTTGCGGTACTCAACAGTAAGCGACTCCTGCTCGCGTTTCAACTCGAACAGTTCACGGTCGTTTTCTTCGTTCACTCCCTCAATAAAGGGAATTTCCATGCTGCGCGCCTTGATGCGGCAATTTAAATCGGCAAAATAAGCCACATCTTCATCCATCTGCTCCTCAAAGGACTTTTCTGCACTTCCACTGCATGAGGCTGATGAAAGCAAGCCTGCTGCCAGAAAAAAAACAGCAACCAAATACAGAACAGCACCCGGCCGGTGGTTCAATAAAAATCCTGAATGTATCCTCTTAATCATAAAATTGAACATTGAAGGGGCAAAAGTAGCAGTTTTTCATCATACAGCACCAAATGCAATCAAATCCTGAAGAACTCTGCACAGGCAGCGCTGGTATGCAGGCTGTCCCAATCCAAAGATAATATCTGGGGATCCGAACCTGTATTGTCTTATTCTGCCACAACAGGCTTTTAATTGTTATCTTTGCACCTCAATCTATCCACCTGAATGTTGCGCAAAACAGGCGCAATAGAGTCCATTCAAAAGATTATGTATAAATTGTTGCGGACAAATTTGGTGGTTACGAAAAGAGTTTCTATTTTTGCACCCCGTTTTTGGGATAAGTATGCACGGAAACGACTTAAGAAACAATAGGATTAAATGGACACACTGAGTTACAAAACCGTAAGCGTCAACAAAGAGAACGCCAACAAGCAATGGGTTGTGATTGATGCTGAGGAACAGATTTTAGGAAGGTTAGCGTCGGTTGCCGCTATGGTTTTACGGGGCAAACACAAGCCCAGTTTCACACCTCATAGTGATTGTGGCGATAATGTCATCATCATCAATGCCGAAAAAATCAGGCTTACCGGCAATAAAGCCGACACCAAAGAGTATGTGCGTCATACCGGTTACCCCGGTGGTCAGCGCATCCGCACCTTCCGCCAGCAAATGGCCAGGAAGCCCGAAGTCATCATCGAAAAGGCAATCAAAGGAATGTTGCCCAAAAATACCCTTGGACGCGAACTCTTCCGCAACCTGTATGTGTATACCGGAACCGAGCACAAGCATCAGGCCCAGACACCGAAACAAATTAACTTAAATTCAATCAAGTAGCCAGCATGGACGTTATTATTTCCTTAGGCAGAAGAAAAACCGCTGTTGCCCGCGTATATCTGAAAAACGGAAACGGCAATATTGAGATCAATAAAAAGGACTACAAAGAGTATTTCCCTACAGCCATACTGCAGTATGTTGTTGTTCAACCCCTGCAGCTTACCGACAACGTGGGAAAATACGACATCAAAGTAAACCTTGATGGCGGTGGTATTACAGGTCAGGCAGAAGCCCTTCGTCTGGGAATCAGCCGTGCACTCTGTGAAATCAACCCTGAGTACCGTCCTGTGCTAAAAGCAAAAGGCCTGCTGCGGCGCGATCCACGGATGGTGGAACGTAAAAAACCCGGCCAGCCAAAAGCACGCAAGAAATTCCAGTTCAGCAAACGTTAACAGCATAATACTAAGTTTAGTATCCAAATTGCTGAGACTTCTGGACATCAGAACTACTCAGCAATTGTTTTTAGTGAATGTAAACAACCTTTAAACCCCCATTATGTCAAAAGTATCATTCGAAGAATTATTGGACGCTGGTGTTCACTTTGGCCACCTCAGAAGAAAATGGAATCCCAACATGGCTCCCTATATTTTTATGGAGCGTAATGGAATCCACATCATTGACCTGTATAAAACTCAGGCCAAGCTTGAAGAAGCAGCAAATGCCATGAGGCAATTAGCCAAGTCGGGCAAAAAAATCCTGTTCGTAGCCACCAAAAAACAGGCTAAAAACATTGTTTCCGAAGAGGTTTCCAAGATCAACATGCCATATGTAACCGAGCGTTGGCCCGGTGGTATGCTCACCAATTTTGCCACCATCCGCAAAGCGGTACGCAAAATGACCAATATTGACAAGCTGATGAGCAGCGATTCGTACACCAACCTTTCGAAACGCGAAAGACTTCAACTTCGTCGCGAACGCGAAAAACTCGAAAAAAACCTAGGCAGTATCGCCGACCTGAGCAGGCTTCCTTCAGCACTGTTTATTGTAGATATCCTTAAAGAACATATTGCTGTTGCCGAAGCACGCAAACTCAATATCCCTACCTTCGCTATCGTTGATACCAACAGCGACCCGACCCTCATTGACTTCCCCATCCCGGCAAACGATGACGCTTCAAAGTCGATCTCTCTCATTATCCGCACAATGACTCAGGCCATTGAAGAGGGTCTGGGAGAAAGAAAACTGGCAAAGGACAAACGCAGTGACGAAGATGTGCATGATGACGACGACATGGATTCAGGCAGAAGATTCGATGATGATGAAGACAGCGATGACCACGGCAAAAAAGGTGCCCCTGCCAAAGGAAAAGCTGACGAAGCCGGCAAAGAAAGAGGCAAAAGGCCAAGAAAACCAGTTTCGAAGAAATAATTAACGCAAAACATTTAAGTAATGAATATTACAGCCTCACAAGTAAATGAATTAAGAAAACGTACCGGCGCCGGTATGATGGACTGCAAAGCTGCACTGGTTGAAAGCCAGGGTGATATGGAACAAGCAATTGACTACCTGCGCAAAAAAGGCCAGAAAGTTGCTGCCAAAAGAGCTGACCGCGAAGCTAATGAAGGCGTTGTGATTGCCAAAACAAATAACGACCAAACCTTTGCAGCTATCGTAATGATTAACTGCGAAACTGATTTCGTTGCTAAAAATGAAGATTTCGTTAAATATGCTCACGGAATTCTTGATGCAGCTGTTGCAGCAAAAGTTAGCAGCGCCGATGATGTCAAGGCTTTGGTGATTGATGGCCGTTCGGTTGAAGACAGCCTGACAGATCAAACAGGTGTCATTGGCGAAAAAATTCAGTTAGGTGCTTATGAAATCATCAGTGCTGAAATGACCGCTGCTTATATCCATCCGGGAAACAGGCTTTCAACAATTATCGGGATGAACAAAAGTGGTTTCGGTCAGGTTGGTCGCGAACTAGCCATGCAGGTTGCCGCAATGGACCCCGTTGCTGTAGACGAAGCTGATGTGCCTACCGAAGTGGTCGAACGCGAAATTCAAATAGGAATCGAACAAGCCCGCAACGAAGGAAAAGCTGAAGAAATGCTCGAAAAAATTGCAAAGGGCAAACTCGGTAAGTTTTTCAAGGAAAACACCCTGCTTAACCAGGATTTCGTTCGCGAAAACAAAAAAAGTGTTCGCCAATACCTGAATGAAGTTGAAAAAGGCCTCACTGTAACAGCATTCAAAAGAGTGATGCTGGGATAAACCCACAAGCAAATAAAACACGAAAAGGCCCGGTAACGGGTCTTTTTTTTTTGAACAAAAGGAATATAGTGCTTATAAGCTTTGTTTAATTAACGAAGTTTTATAGGCAATCCTTGTTAAACCAACAATTAACATACAAAAAAATTCTCCTTAACGAACTGGACGAAATTCCCGTCTTTTTCATCCTAAGCAGGCCCCGAACAGGTTCCACTTTACTGCGGACACTGTTCGATGCACACCCCAATGTACAGATACCACCTGAGTGTCAATTTATTATAAACCTATATCCGAAATACGGGGAATGTACCCACTGGACCACGGAACTTATTGAAGCTTTTGTAAGTGATCTGAGCAAGCAGTTCCTGTTCAACACCTGGAAACTTAGCTCAGGCCAGCTCAGAGAAATTCTTCTTTCTCTTTCGGGCAATATTTCCTATGGCAATATGTGCAAAGCAGTTTACTGGCATTACCAGTCTTTGTTCGACAAAAAGAAAATTCTTCGCATTGGTGATAAGAATCCGGGATATGCACTTTATATTCACCTGCTCGCTCAGATTTTTCCCGAAGCAAAATTCATACATCTTACAAGAGATTATCGTGATAACCATCTTTCTCTGGCAAGGGTTGAATTTGAACTCCCTTTCATTTCCCTGACAACTTATAAATGGAAATACTTCTACAAAACAATCACAGATTGTCAGAAAACCATGCCCGAAAGGTTTGCAACTATACGTTATGAAGATCTGGTGAACAATCCCCATGAGGAGATGAAAGCGCTTTGCGACTTTCTTGAACTGCCGTTTGACGAGTCCGTGTTTAGGTTTTATCTGAAGAAAGAGGCGTTTAAGAAGCTTTATCCGGAAGATCAGGTTAACAAGATCCATGCCTCACTGATGAATCCCCTCACCAACAGTAAGTCAGGTCTCTGGAAGACACAGTTGACAAACCGTCAAAAAGCAATTGCTGACTACACAGTAGGTCTTGTGGGCCAACAAGCAGGCTATCAGCGTAGTTACACAAAACACAACCTTACTATAAGGCTCCTTGCACAGCCAGGAATTATGGCCGGCCGGTTGATATATTTTACTACTCATCTGGTCAACCGCTTTGTTCCTTACAAACAAAGGCAGTACATTCTCAGCGAACTGCCATTTGTTATCGGAAGCTCGTACAAACGTATTTTTAAATAATCAGGATTCCTACAACTTTGGATGATAATTATACCTGATACCTCCATTAGTTGTTGTTTCAGGCTCGCTCAACTGATCCATGTCCATGTGACTGATCATCAATTCGGCAAAACCACTTTCGAAATCTTCCGGCTCCAACTCAATGACAATGGGATCCTTGCCATACAAAAGCATCAGAAATCCCCTGAATACCCTGCTGAACCTCATAAACCGTTCGCCTGAGAAGGCATACAGTTGATTTATTTTTGTTTCCTGGCCTTCACACAATTCAAATCCCAGAAGTTTATTATAGCGTATTGCCCTTTTGTTGGTAACCAAAATCTTTGCCACAGCTCTCAGATGAAATACAGTTGCTGCCAATTCGCCGAATGTCATGGCTGCAAGCAGGGCAACCGGGGAATTGATATAACGGCGGTCCCAGATAAAAATCCCGCCTTCGGCTGTGCGTTTCTCCCAATTGATGTTTTTCGCATTGATCAGCCCGATTGGTTCGCCTTTGTATTCGGTGAACAGGTACACATTGTTGTGGTTGTTGATGGAGTGAAACCATCTGACTTGCATTTCGGGTGTGATTTCTTCCTGAAACTCCATATATTGCCTGATAAATGCACTGTTGCGGTGCTGGCGGACCAGTTCAATATCCCTCTCCTCGAGCCGCCTCATCCTGAGGTCTTTTCTGATAAACTGCATTTAAATTATCTTTCTGATGGTATAGGGTGGTTTTTTATTCTGAGCCAGGTAAATGCGGCTCAGGTATTCGCCAATAATCCCAAGGCTAAACAAAATAATGCTTGTTGAAAACATAATACCTACGATAATGGAAGTATATCCCATAGGTACATTGAAAAAAATCTTCAAAATGATATAATAGATTGCCACAACTGCAGTGATCAGTGATATAAACAAACCACCGTAAACCATAAGCTTAAGTGGTACATTGGTGTAATTGATCATCAGGCTGGTTATTAGTTTGAACAGTTTCCTTCGGCTGTATCCTGACTTGTTGTTTTCGCGCTTATGGTGTTCAACCTGTACATATTCTGGTTGTTCGGTGTACCAGTAAAGTAATTCGTCAATAAACATGAAATTCAGGTTATGTTGCAAAACCTTATCGCACAAATCCCTGTTAATCAACCTGAAGGCTGAGCCTTGAGTAGGCCTTCCAAAATATTTGCCGGCTGAATGCCTGAAGACCTTACTTCCAAAATTACGAAAACGGGAATGTTTTTTCTGGTCAAAAATACCGTACACCATTTCAGCCTCGGCTTCTGTTTGTTTTTGGACCAATTTGGATATTTCAGCAGGTGGATGCTGCAGGTCGTCATCCATTGTTATGATGAATTTTCCACGGGCAAAAGACAATCCGCAGAAAGTCGCGTTATGCTGTCCATAGTTCCGGTTGAGTCTTACTGCAATCAAAATTTCCCTGTTTTCAGACTTTAAACCTTGAATGACCTCCCAAACATTGTCGCGGCTTCCATCATCAACAAGAATAATTTCAAAACTCCGTCCGATTTCCGTGAACACTTTACGGATGCCTTCAATAAGTTCTTTTATGGTTGCTGAACTATTGAAAACAGGAACAATAACTGAGAATTCAGGCTTTTCGTACATTTTATCCTCCTCCTAATATCAGATTAGTTCCGCTTATCCAGCGAGATGCATCAGCAAAATAAAAAACAGCGGTGTTTGCCACATCTTCAGGTTCGCCGATTCCGAGCGGTTGTTGTTTCTCAATTTTACCAACTACTTCCTGCGACAGTCTGGCTGTTTGGTCGAGCATGGGAGTTTTGACAAAGCCTGAACGCAGGCAATTCACCCGTATTCCTTTTGGGGCCAGTTCGAGGGCCAGCACACGTGCATAACCTTCGACGGCAGCTCTTGCGCTGATATACATTCCTCCTCCGACAAATGGATATACAGTTGAAATTGTTGACATATACAACAAGGAGCAATCGTTGTTCACCAGTTTTTTTGACCTGAGCAGTGCACTGGTGAGGAGTACAGGAGCCATGAAGTTTACCGATATTTCGTTGCTGAGTTTCTCCCTGTTGATAAAGGATGCAGGAAGGATAGCCGAGGTTCCGGCACTAAAGAACACTCCATGAATTTTCGGCAGCTGACTGATGAGTGTGGCAACATCTTCGTCTTTGGTCAGGTCGGCAGAAATACTGACGTGGCCGGCCCCATGCAGCTGGTCAAAGGTTTCGAGTAGTCTCTCTGTGTTTCTGCCCGTTATGATGAGTGTGGCACCAGCCCTGGATGCTGTAATGGCCACCTGCCTTCCCAGACCTGATGATGCCCCTGTTATGAGCAAATGCTTTGTTTCGAGGCTAAAGGCTTTCATATTTCAAGTAAATCAGGTACACACATTTGGTTAATCTCTGCAATACAACTGCCCCAGGCAAGGCCAACTCCAAAACCCGTAAACAACAGTTGCTTTCTGCCATTGCGTATAGCTTCGGCCAGTTCAGTAACCAGCGTCAGCGGAATAGAGGCCGAACTCGTGTTTCCGAATCTGTTTAAAGAGACTGGAAAGCGATCTTTTTCGAGTCCCAGTTTTTTCCTCACAGAGTCAATGATCAGTAAATTTGCCTGATGGAACACAAAATAATCGGCCTCGCTCAGGTCTTTTCCTGCATACCGGAACAAGTCACGGATATTCGGAGCCACCTCTCTGAGTGAAAAGTTAAACACCTTAATTCCGTCCAAAGCCAGCTGAAGCCTGTTGCGTTCAATCCCGGGAACGATCACATGAGTCTGAAAAGACGCTGAGGAGTTAACGGGGCTTCGCATGCCACCATCAGGTATCATGATGGCATCAAAGCCACTTCCATCTGTTTGAATATTGAAATAAAGTGGCGGTGCAGATACATCATACTCCAGTGCCAACGCTGCGGCAGCATCTCCGAACAGCGGAAATGTACTCTTGTCACGAGGGGAGGTATAGCGGCTCGGAACTTCTGCTGTAAGCAACAAGGCCTTTCTCATACCTGTGGCCGAAATAAGTGAGGAGGCTGTAGCAAGACCGTCAACAAAACCTGAACATCCGCTGTTGATATCAATTGTCATGCAGTTGCGTGACAAACCAAGTTTGTGTTGCAGTATCCTGGAGGTTGCAGGCATCAGATAATCACCTGTTTGTGTTACCAATACCATCAACTCAACATCAGTGGGCTCCCATCTGAGCGATTGAATCAATTGAAGGGCTGTACTGAGGGCCAGATCGGAAGAGGTGGTTCCTTCCCGGGCAATCCTACGGCGTGCAACGCCAGTAGTTTTAATCAGCAATTCCCTGTCTGACGCACTAAGATATTCGTATTCAGCATTTTCATAGGCATTTATCGGAACACAGGCCGAAACACCTGCCAAGCGGCAATTGGCAATACTGAACAAACCCATTGCTTATTATGCTGAATGTTTCTTGGCTTCGATCAATTGAAATAAATCAGAAACCGTTGCTGATTGCTGAAGATCATCTGCATTAATTTCCACATCGTATTCAACATTGACAAGAGCAATAAAAACCAATGCATTTATCGAGTCCCACTCAAAATGATCCCTTATGTTGCTTTCAGGTTTCAATGAACCGGGGCTTATCTGATCAAATTCATGCTCAACCTTTTGTATAAAATCCTGAATATTCATGAAATACTTTTTAAAGGACAAATGTAGTCTTTTTTTCTTTGAACCCTAACGACCTAAAAACCGACACAGTACCTTCAAGCACACAGTTCATATGTGAATTACACTATATTTGTCATGTGGAACATCCGACAAAGTACAGCAATAAAAGAAAGAAACTGGTTTTGATCAACCCGATCAATGCTTTTACGCGTGAAGTGCCTTTTCTTACCGAATCCCTGTCACCGCCTCTGGGGCTTGGTATTGTTGCTGCACTCACACCTGACGACTGGGATGTGGAACTTATTGACGAAACCTTTGAAGCATTCAGCTTTGTTGATGCCGATTTGGTAGGGATTTCAGCGCTGACATCAGCGGTCAGAAGAGCCTACGAAATTGCAGCAATCTACAGGGAAAAGGCCATTCCTGTGGTTTTGGGCGGTATACACGCTTCGATGATGCCCGATGAAGCTTCAAAATATGTGGATGTGGTCGTGATCGGCGAAGCCGAGGGTGTTTGGAGCGATATATTACAAGATTTTGTTCAGGGAACGCTTAAGAAGACCTATCAAAAGGAAACAGCCCGTATGTTTCACTCTCCCAAGCCACGACGCGATCTTTTCCATCCTAATTACGGTCTGGCGAATATCCAAACCACACGCGGATGCCCATTTGCCTGTGACTTTTGCAGTGTACACATCTTTAACGGTCCTGCTTATCGTTACCGGCCTGTGGATGAAGTTCTTGACGAACTTGAGCAAATTGATCACAAACGAGTATTCTTTGTTGATGACAACATCATCGGGACGAGCCGTTTTAGCATTGAAAGGGCCAAGCAACTGTTCAGGGGAGTCATGGACAGAGGTATAGAAAAAGACTGGGTTTGTCAGGCTTCGATGAATTTCGCTGACGACCCTGAGGTACTCGAACTGGCTTCAAAAAGCGGCTGCCGGACAGTGTTGCTGGGAATTGAATCGGAAACAACAGAAGGCTTACAGCTTACCAACAAAAAACTTAACATTCGAATAGGAACTGACCACTATGCCGATGTTATCAGCCGCATACACAATTTTGGCATCAGTGTGATCGGAGCCATGATTTATGGTTTGGATACTGACCATGCCGAAAGCTTAAACGCCCGTTCAGAATACCTGATCCGTTCAGAAATTGACACCCATCAGGCCAATATCCTCACACCCCTGCCAGGAACCGAACTTTACAAAAGGCTCATGTCGGAAGGCAGAATTACAGCAACAAATTATCCCGACGACTGGGACAGATATCATTGTTTTGATGTCGTTTTCGAACCGAAAAATATGAGTGCAGACGAACTTAAGGAAGCCATGATCAAAAATTGGGAAAAGGTATGGGACAAAAAACTGATCTACCGGAAGTTTTTGCAGACCATCAAGTTAACCGGCAACAAAACAGCAGCCAACTGGGCCTTCTTCGGCAATATCGAGCGCTATAATCTTGCTTTGGGAAAAATCAGGGAACCCTTTCATTCGGGAAATCTTTTTTTCAAGTAATGAGGACGAACAAGAAATTCAAGCTTTTATTGGTTAACCCACTCAACAAGAGAAGGGTTGGCCTGGCCCAAAACCGCGACTCTATTTATCCGCCCATGGCGCTCGGCATCATTGCTGCACTTACCCCAGGGCACTGGGAAATTGAGTTGCACGACGAAAACTTTGAACCCTTTTCATTTAAAGAAGCTGATCTGGTGGGCATCACAGCACTAACGGCAACCATTACAAGAGCATATGAAATCGCGGCAGTATATCGTGAACATGGGATAAAAACTATTCTTGGAGGGATACATGTTTCCATGTTGCCTGAAGAGGCTGCACAATACGCCGATTGTATTGTCAAAGGCGAAGCAGAAGGTATCTGGCAATCCATCATCAGGGATTTTGAACACGGATCACTTCAGCCATTTTATGAGGGAAAACTTTTGCCACTTGCCGGATCAGTAACACCTCGTATTGATCTGTATAATAAAGACTATGAGTTTGGTACAGTGCAAACAACCAGAGGTTGTCCTATGGCCTGCGACTTCTGTTCAGTGCACACCTTCAACGGCAATTGTTACCGCACAAGGCCTTTAGACGAAGTGCTCCGCGATCTGGAACAAATTCCTCAGCAAAATGTATATTTCATTGACGACAACCTGGTCGGCCACAACAAAATAATGGCAAAAAGGGCTGTTGACTTATTCAAGGAAATGGTGCGCAGGGGAATTAAAAAAGACTGGTGGTGCTCAACCTCTCTCAATGTTGCAGACAACGAAGAAGTCCTCGAATGGGCTGCCAAAAGCGGTTGCAGGATGATGTTTCTTGGAATTGAATCAGAAGATATTGAACAACTTAAGGCAAACAACAAAAAAGTGAATGTCCGCATCGGGGTGGATCATTTTGAAGGAGTGTTCCAAAAACTTAACCAGTATGGAATTGCCGCACTCGGTGCATTTATTTACGGCCTTGAAACAGATACACCGGAAAAAATGCGTGCACGCACCGACTATATCCTCAACTCAGGGATTGATGCCATTCAGGCCACCTTGCTTACACCGCTCCCCGGGACACTGTTGTTTGACAGGTATCTGAAAGAAGGAAGGATTGTGTACAACAACTTCCCTCAGGATTGGGAACGCTATCATTATGCCGAGGTAGTTTTTAAACCGCTTCTGATGGAACGGGATGAACTTGAAAACGAAGTTAACTTGAACTGGGCCAGGCTATACGACCTCAAACAAATCAAATACCGGTTTATCCGCAGCCTGAAAAAAACCCGCAATGCCACTGCTTCCATTTGGTCAATGACTAACAACATACAGCTCCGAAATCTGGTTTTTGAAAACGAAATTGAGTTCTTTGACCTTAAATCGTTTTTGAATGAAACCTTTGGCCTTGATATGTTAAAAAACTCAACAGATAAATAAAGCTTAAAAGTGTCGAAAAGGTTATTGCTCATCAACCCGATTAATCAGCGAAGGAAAGGATTGCTCCGCGACAAACATGCTATCTATCCCCCTCTGGCACTTGGCATCGTGGCTGCACTGACGCCTGATGACTGGGAAATCAGCCTGATTGATGAAAATTTTGATGATTTTGTTTACCGTGATGCTGATCTTGTTGCCTTCACTTCCTTTACATCAACCGTTAACCGCGCCTATGAATTAGCCGCTGTGTACAGGACAAAAGGCATTCCTACGGTTATTGGAGGCATTCATGCTTCCATGATGCCTGATGAAGCGACACAATATGTTGATAGCGTTGTCATTAACGAAGCAGAAAGTGTTTGGAAAGAAGTCATCCGTGACGCAGAATCCGGCAGACTGAAAAAAACATACAGGGGTGAATGGCTTTCTTTGGCCGGATTACCCCAACCCCGCACCGACCTGTTTCATCCCGATTATGTCTTTGGGAGTATTCAAACAGGAAGGGGATGCCCGATGAAATGCGATTTCTGCTCGGTACACACTTTTAACGGAAGCAAATTCAGGCAGAGACCTGTTGAGGAGGTGTTGGATGAGTTTGAAAAAATACCGCAACAGCGGATCTTTATTGTAGATGATAACCTCATTGGTTACAGCCAACGTTCGTTTGAACGGGCAAAAAGCATTTTTCGCGGATTGATTGAACGAAATATTAAAAAAGACTGGTTCTGTCAGGCTTCCATTAACGTGGCTGATGATGATGAACTTCTTCAATTAGCCGCTGAGAGCGGATGCAGATTAATCCTGCTGGGCATTGAATCAGAAAAAGCATCTTCCCTGGTGCAAATGAACAAAAGCCTTAATGCCAAAAGAGGAAGCGAAAGTTATTCAGGCGTTTTCGAGGCTTTGCACAAGCATGGTATCGGTGTGCTGGGCACCTTTATTATGGGACTTGAAAACGATGATGAACAAGATTTGATCCATAGGGCAAAATTCATCATGGAATCATCAGTTGATGCCATACAGACAACCCTGATGACCCCGTTGCCCGGCACTGTCCTTTTTAATCGGCTCAAAAACGAAGGCCGTCTCATGTACACAAATTTTCCGGAAGATTGGAGCCGATATCATTTTGGGGAGTTGGTGCATCAGCCCTTAAAGATGAGTCACGAAGCAATGAATGAGTGCATTCAGCAGCAATTTGTCAGAATGTACGATCCAAAAACATTGAAAAGAAGAATGATTCAGAGCCTGAAAAACACCAGAAATCCGGTAACTGCAACCTGGGCCTACGCTTCGAACCTGCAATACAGGAATATATTTTTCGAAGACACGGAAAGGCTGACTATTGAAGATCTGTTTAAAGCGCTATAATGTGCTGTATCAAAAAGTGGCATGTAACTGATTTGCTATCATGCTCCCAGAATCTCTTTTACAATCTTTGATATCAGCTGATTATCTGCCTTTCCGGCCACTTTCTTTGTTGCCAGTCCCATCACCTTGCCCATATCCTTAATGGAGGCAGCACCGGTTTCGGAGATGATTTCCCTGATCATTTCCCTTAGTTCTTGCTCATCGAGTTGTTGCGGCAGGTATTTCTCGATGATGGAGGCCTGGTACACTTCTTCCTCAGCCAGATCTGCTCTGTCCTGGGCTGTGAAGATAGCAGCAGATTCGCGTCTTTGCTTCACAAGTTTCTGAAGGAGTTTGGTCTCAACGCTTTCGGGTATTTCACCGCTGCTGACATCTTTGCCGGTTTTTTCGAGCAGCAGTGCGGCTTTGATGGCCCTAAGGGCATTGAGTTTTCGCGAATCCCGGGCAAGCATTGCTTCCTTGATATCATTGTTGATCAGTAATTCGAGGCTCATAACATAAGTATTAATCTACGTTATCGTGCAAAAATGAATTGTCGGTCCTTAGTCCGCCCCTCACATCTTCAGAACCATCGAGGCTGTAACGCGAAACCTGTTTCCCACTGGTGTCAGGTTCACTCAATTGCATTCCCCTGCGCAGGTATGCAGGTTGCCTTTCGAGTTCATCAATCCTGTCGGGTGAAGAAAGCTGCATGCTCATTGCCTTGAGTTTGGATTGGCGCTCGTTTGCTTTGCGGTCGAGTTCGGCTCGTTCTTCATGATCAATTTTCACTTCCTGAATATGCTCCTGAGCTCTGTATTCTTCCTTTATGACAGGTTCAACAGTAAACGAAATGATTTCATCATGACGGACGGATAATGGCTCAGAAAAAGTCACTTCCTCGTGATCTTCAACTGTTTCCATTTGAACTTCACTCATCAGGTTATCGGCTTCAACTGTATGTTCAGTTATTGGTGCTTCTTCAAAAAGGAAATGCACTTTAGCCGGCAGTTTACTATCTGTGCCTGAAGTTTTGTGTTCCTGAAAGCTTATTTCGTCATCATGAAACTTCAGTTTTTGCATGATATCTTCGACGCCATGCTTTACTTCCTTTTTAAGTTCGGTTTCGGGTTGTGCAGCAGCTGCTTCGATGGTTTCTATAATTTCCGTCTTAACTGGTTCACTTACAGGTTCATTCTTAAGTACAACCACCGGTTCGGGATACAGTGGGGTCACTTTAATGACCTTTTGGGGAGTACCGATCTGAATTTCTTCTTCATTTTCGAAGCCTGTGGCAATAATAGTAATCCCAATCGATTTTCCAAGGCCTTCATCAGTGCCATTGCCCCAGATTACCTCAGCGCAGTTGCCGCATTCGCGTTGAATGAAGTCGGTGATTTCGTGTACCTCATCGAGCGACACCTCTTCGTTGCCTGAGGTGATGTTCAGCAGGATATTCTTGGCACCTTTAATATTGGTTTCGTTCAGCAGAGGAGAGCGCATGGCTTCTTCAATGGCTTTCGTAGCGCGGTTTTCGCCTTCAGCTCTGGCTGAGCCCATGATGGCCTTTCCGCTGTTTTTCATGACAGTTTTAACATCTTCAAAGTCAACATTGATGTAGCCGGTTACCGTGATAATTTCGGCGATGCCTTTTGCTGCTATAGTAAGCACATTATCAGCCATCCTGAATGCTTCGGTAAGCCGCATATTTCCATACTCTTCGCGCAATTTGTCGTTGCTGATGATGAGCAGGGTATCAACGGACTTTCTGAGTTCCTTGATGCCATCAAGTGCCTGCTGCTGTCTTTTTTTGCCTTCGAAACTAAACGGCAGTGTAACGATGCCAACAGTCAGGATTTCGAGTTCACGTGCAATTTCGGCAACAATAGGAGCCGCACCTGTTCCGGTACCACCTCCCATTCCGGCAGTGATAAAGAGCATTTTGGTATGCTGCTGCAGCAGATCCCTGATTTCATCCCTGGTTTCCATTGCGGCTTCGCGACCCACTGCCGGCATGTTGCCTGCACCCAGATTACGTTTTCCCAGATGTATCTTGTTGTTCACAGGACTGCTGTTTAACGACTGGGCATCGGTGTTGCAAAGAATAAAATCAACACCTTGTATCCCCTCGTGATACATATGCGTAACTGCATTGCTGCCTCCACCTCCTACACCAATAACTTTAATGATGTTGGACTGGTTTTTTGGGTGTTCGAATGTAAACATGTCGGTCATTTTATCAGTTTTTAAAATTATCGTTTAATATGTTGTTTGAACCCTTTGCTGTTGTTTGTTTTTTTAACAAAATGCGGTTAATAAACCGCCTTATTCAAGCAATTCGCGGTCAAACATCCCTTTAATGATCTCGAGGTAGCTTGGCCGCGACTTTACGGGCTTCTTTTGTTCCTTTTCGGTAGTTCCGGGTTTTGCGACATTCAGGTTTTTTATCCTATCCATTTCCTCTTCACGGTCATGCCTGTGGATTCCCTCAATAACAAGACCGATTCCTGTGGCAAACATCGGACTGGCAAGCTCTTCCGGGGTTCCACCAGCCAGGTGTTCGTTCGGAAAACCTATCCTCACATCCATGCCGGTGATAAACTGTGCAAGCTGGTCAACATGCTTCAATTGTGCACCACCTCCTGTTAGTACAATTCCTGCAATGAGTTTGCGTTCAAGGCCTGAATTTTTGATCTCATAATATACATGCTCGATAATTTCTTCCATACGGGCCTGAATTATTGATGCCAGGTTGCGGAACGAAATTTCCTTTGGCTGTCTGCCCCTGATTCCGGGGATAGAAACAACTTCGTCATCACGGTTTTCACTGGCTAGTGCCGAACCGAACTTTATTTTAACCTCCTCAGCGTGTCGCTTGATGATGGTACAGCCCTCGCGGATGTCCTCGGTGATCACATCGCCACCAAATGGTATAACCGCTGTGTGCCTGATAATTCTGTCGTGGAAGATCGCGATATCGGTTGTTCCCCCACCAATATCGACCAAAACCACGCCGGCTTCCTTTTCTTCATCACTGAGCACTGCTTCGGCAGATGCAATAGGCTCTAGGATTAGATCAACCATTTCAAGTTCAGCACGTTTGACGCATTTCATGATGTTTTTTGCCGCAGCTGTCTGACCGATAATCACATGAAAATTAGCCTCAAGTTTGCTTCCGTTCATCCCAATGGGTTTCTTGATGCCCTGTTCGCCATCAATGACATATTCCTGTGGGATCACATCAATGATTTCTTCGCCTGCATGCATGTTCAGTTTATACATGTCATTGGTAAGCTTCTCGATCTCAATCTGATTAATTTCTTTTTCGCTTGACTCCCTGATCAGACTGCCCCTGTGTTGCAGGCTCTTGATATGCTGCCCGGCAATACCCACATTAACATATTTGATATCAACATGTGATTTAACTGCGGCTTCTTCAACTGCCTTAGCAATGGACCCGACAGTTTCTTCAATATTGGCCACAATTCCGCGCTTGACCCCAAAAGATTCGGATCTTCCGTGTCCGAGTATCTCAATTTTTCCAAATTCGTTCCTGCGTCCAACTATGCAGGCAATCTTGGTAGTGCCGATGTCGAGACCGACGATGATTTCAGAAGCTTTCATAAGATTTCAATATTTGATACAAACAACCTGATTCTTAAATGTTACATTGATGGCTTTATAATCGAGCAGCTCGGGGCTGGTGAGTTTTTGTCGGAAAAACGCGCTGAATTTCTGAACTTTATCTTGTAACGAACTGGTGTCACCCAATATAATATTGATGTTACTAAACTTTGGTATAAGTTCGAATCCTGATGAATCGCTGACATAAACCTGGTCAATCAATGCATGCGCAAAAGGTTCTTCAATCAGGGTTTTCCCAACTGCCAGCACATCTGGGAGCAGGCTCTTTTTGTATGCAGGTGCACTGATGTGGCTTGTTCGGCCAAAGGTTAGCGGCTCAAAGTCAATGTCACCGTTTGCAACCAGAACGCGTGTTGTGTGGTGGCTACAGGGAATAAAGATATATCCCTGTTTATCAAGGTAAACACTGTGGCCTGATTGGGCAAAAACTCTGATTACCGGAATCCGTTCAACCACCCAGACCTTGAGAGTTCCATCAATAGCTGTTGAGGCCTTCACCGATTCCACCCAGGGAATTAAGGAAAGCTGGTTTAAGAGCGGTTCCGTACGAATTGCTTTCATGGGTTGTCCATTTCCTCCGTGGAAAACAGCACTGATCTCATTTCTGAGTGAATCCCTTAACAGAAAGCCACCACCTTCCACCTGCTGAATATTCAGCTTTATCTCGCGCAGCGGCGAATTAAAATAAGTCTGTCGGGCAAAACCCATCAGAACCATCAGCGCAGAGCCTGTAGCCATCCATGTTATCCAGGTTAAAATGCTGATCAGCTTTTTCTTCATTGGGTCAGGGCTTTTTCGATGGGTTCTACCAACAGGTCTATATCGCCGGCTCCAAGAGTGAGCAACACTTCGGGCTTTAACCCGACAATTGTTTCAATAATTTTCTCCCGCGAAACAAGCCACTTATTGTCTGATGGTATTCTTTTGAGCAACTCAGCTGAGCTGATACCATTAATGGGCATCTCGCGTGCAGCATAAATATCAAGCAACAGCACTTCATCAAGCATTGACAGGCTTTGGGCAAATTCGTTCATAAAATCTCTCGTCCGTGAAAACAGATGCGGCTGAAAAACACCTGTTATTCTTTTTCCCGGAAACAATTCCCGGGCAGCACCAATACAGGCTTTAAGTTCCTCAGGATGATGAGCATAGTCATCAATAAAGCATAAATCAGGTTGACAAATTCTGAATTCAAAACGTCTTTTAACTCCAAGATAAGTTCCCAGGGATGCACACAGTCTGTCAAGCGAAATTCCAAGTATCAGACCAGCCGAAACTGCTGCCAGTGCGTTTTCAATATTATGTCTGCCAGGTATTAGCCACTGAACAGCACACTTATCGCCATGAATAGAATGAATTTCAAAGCTGAATTTCCCATTCTGAACCTGGATTTCATCAGCAAAAACGTCTGCATCCGGGTTCAAACCATAATGTGTTGATTTGTTATCCGTTGTAAGCACAACACCTTCTCTGACAACCAGATGACCATTCAATTTTATACGGTTGACAAAGTTTTGGTAAGCCCCCATTAATGACCCATGCTCCTGATAAATATCCAGATGATCAGCATCCATTGACGAAACGACGGCAATATCGGGAGTAAGCTGTAGAAAAGATTGGTCGAATTCGTCGGCTTCCACTACCATAATTTTGCTGCCTTGCCTGTGCACAAAATTGCTCTGAAAATTATTGGCAATTCCGCCGATAAAGGCTGTAACAGGAATGCCGGCCGAAATAAGTATATGAGTGATTATTGAAGTTATAGTTGTCTTACCATGGGTTCCGGCCACCGCAATAGTAAAATGATCCTTTGTTAGTTCAGCCAGCAGCCTTGCTCTTTTGACAACCGGAATGCCACTGTCAATTAAATGCTTCAGTTCGATGCTTTCAGCAGGTATGGCAGGTGTGTATACAGCCAGATCAAGATTGGCGGGCAGTAATTCCGTATTTTCCTCATAATGAATAGTAATCCCCATCATTTCAAGATCCCGTGTCAGAGAAGTGGGAGTTCTGTCGTAGCCGCTTACATGGGCTCCCTGCTGAACAAAAAATCTGGCCAGAGCACTCATGCCGATGCCCCCGATTCCGAGAAAGTAGATATTACGGATGGCATTAATGTTCATAACTCATAAGTTTAATTGCCTCAGCAGCAATTTGTTCATCGGCATCTGCAATGGCAAATCGTGCCAGTTGAGCCATCATTCGGTTAAGTTGTTCCGGATTGTTGAGCAAGCGCAGCATTTCAGGTATCAGTTGCTGAGAAGCCAAATGATTTTCAATAATCGAGGCGGCTCCTGCGTCAGAAAGCCGTCGGGCGTTTTTCATCTGATGATTTTCAGCTGCTGTTGGCAATGGAATGAAAATAGCCGGTTTTCCAATGACCGCAATTTCGGATATTGCCATAGCACCTGCCCTGGAAATTATCAGGTCAGCGCAGGCATAAGCGAGGTCCATACGGTTGATAAACACAACCGGTTTGATAAGGTGCTGGTATCCCATTTTCTCAACAGAAGCAACTGCCTTGTCGAAAAATGACTCTCCCGTTTGCCATATAAATTGGGTTCCGGACGCTGCAATTCCGGATAGGTTTTGCTCCACAGCCTGATTAAGTGCCCTTGCGCCCTGGCTTCCGCCTATCAGCAGCACGACAGGCAAATTTGATTCCAGCATGAAGAATTTCAAACCTTCGGTTCGCTTGCCGGCAACATCTACTGCCTCTTTGCGAAGAGGGTTACCTGTGAGCTTAGTTTTTTGTGGAGGGAACCATTGTTCCATATGTTCGTAAGCGACACAAATCTTATCAACTTTGTTGCCCAAAAGCTTATTTGTAATCCCCGGAAATGAATTTTGCTCCTGTATCAGGGTGGGAATCCTGAGCCAGATGGCTGCCCTGAGGGTCGGCCCACTGGCATAGCCACCAACGCCAATAACCAGATCAGGTTTGAAACTTTTCAAAATTGCCCAGGCCCTGAACAAACTTGAAACCAACTTAACCGGAAAACTCAGGTTATGGAGGCTCAGAGACCTCTGTATACCACTGATCCACAAACCTTTGATTTCGTAACCCGCCAAGGGAACCCTTTGCATTTCCATTCGTCCTTTAGCACCTATGAATAAAACAGAGCATGTGGGCAGCTTCCTGCGCAAAGCATCCGCAATGGCAATGGCCGGAAATATATGACCTCCGGTTCCTCCCCCACTGATCACTATTTTAGGCTGCTTCAACGACATGCTCATTTGGTTGTTGGTTCTTTTTTGCAATTTCTTTACTGACACTCAGAATGATTCCTATTGAAAGGCTGGTAAACCAAATAGATGTGCCCCCCATACTGATCAGCGGAAGTGGTTGTCCGGTGACAGGCAGTAAGCCTACAGCCACTCCCATATTTATCATTGCCTGGAACACCAGACTGAAGGCGACCCCTATAGTAAGGAAGGCTCCGAAGGTTTGCGGAATTTTTGTTACAATCATCACTGCCCTGAACAAGAGGATCAGATAGAGCAACACTAAAAAAGCCCCGCCCAAAAGGCCGTATTCCTCGATAATGATTGCGAAAATAAAATCCGAATAAGGATGAGGAAGAAAATTACGCTGGGTACTGTTTCCGGGCCCTTTACCCAAAAGCCCACCTCCTGCAATGGCAATTTTCGACTGTTCCATCTGAAAATTATCCCCATCACCGCCAACAAAATTCTCCACCCTGTTCTTCCATGTGTACAACCTTCCCTGCTTGTCGTCGGGCATCTGAAACAGAATGAGTAAAAATATGGCCAGCAAAACCACACAAATTCCAATTAATGAGAATATATATTTCAAGTTTACGCGGCCAATGAACATCAGCACAAGGCTGATTGTAAACAACATCATGGCTGTTGACAGGTTTGCCGGCAAAATGAGGAACACAACGATAAGCACGGGCAGCATAATTGGCACAAATGCCGATTTGAAATCTTTGATGTGGTCTTGTTTCTTGGTCAGCAATCTTGCAAGATAGATGATCAGTGTCAGCTTGGCGAGGTCGCTGGTTTGAAACGACAGGTTAAACGGCAATGGGATTACCCTTTTGGCATCATTTAAATCCAGACCAAAGAAAAGCGTAAACAGCAGCAGTGGAATTGAAATCCATAAAGCCAGCTGAAATACGGGGGAAAAGTATATGTACTTGATCTTGTGTGCCAAATACATGAAAAAGAACCCAAGGAATAAAATGATAAAGTGCTTGAGCATGTAATATTCGGTATTACCACCTTTATACTTGTATGCCAGCGTACCGGTCGAACTGTACACTGCCAGAAGCGAAAATATCGACAGCAGCAACACCACTGCCCATATCACTTTATCACCTTTAATATCCTTTAAAATTGAGCTCATTTTTACAGTCGTTTAACAGCTTCTTTGAATTTATTTCCTCTGTCCTCATAGTTTTCGAAAAGGTCGAAGCTGGCACAAGCCGGCGACAACAAAACAACGTCGTTGTTGGTAGAAAGATTCGAGGCGGCAAATACAGCCTCTTCAGCTGAACGGGCTTCAACCACAACTGGCACAATACCGCCAAATGCCTGAATCAATCGTTCATTTGCGGTTCCCAAGCAAATCAATGCTTTAACTTTTTTCTTCACCAGTGGTTTCAGCATCTCGTAGTCATTTCCTTTATCAACACCACCTGCAATCCACACCACCGGACGCTCCATACTTTCAATGGCATACCAGGCCGAATTAACGTTGGTTGCTTTCGAGTCATTTATGTAGGTCACTCCGTGAACATTGGCCACGAATTCAAGGCGATGAGCGATATTCTGGAAATCAGAAAGGCTCTGTTTAATAGTTTCCTTCCTGATTTGTAACAGTTTAGCGGCAACTCCGGCAGCCATTGAATTGTAGGCGTTGTGTTTTCCCTGTAAGGCAAGTTCTTCAAGTGTCATGTGTATCCTGGTGTTATTTGTTTGAATTATTATCTCATCATTTTCTATTCCTGCCCCGTCAGATTGCTCCAATCCATTAAGGGTAAAGGGGTAAAGCTTACATTTTGGTTGATGTCGGGCAATTAGTTCCCTTGTTGTGGGATCATCAAGGCAATAAATAAGGGCACCCGATTCATCCATATTCTGGACGATGCGGTACTTAGATTCAGCATATTTGTTGAAATCATTCCCATACCTGTCGAGGTGATCGGGTGTAATATTCATGATAATGGCGATGTCTGCCTTGAAACGGAACATGCCATCAAGTTGGAAACTGCTTAATTCAAGCACATAGAATTCAGGATGTTGGGTCGCCACCTGATATGCAAAGCTCGAGCCCACATTGCCGGTGACGGAAACGTTCAGTCCTGCCTGCTGTAAGATGTATCCCAACAGAAGGGTTGTAGTGGTTTTTCCATTACTCCCGGTAACACAGATCATTTTTGCGTCTGTAAACCAGGAAGCAAACTCAATCTCAGAAATGACAGGAACCTGCAAATACCTGAATTTGCGCACAATGTCGGTTTCATCAGGTATTCCCGGACTTTTGATCACAAGATCAGTATGGTCAAACACTGAGGAGCTATGCGCCATTTCTTCAAAATCAATTCCATGCGCAGTAAGAAGTTCCTTATAATGGCCTTTCACCTTTCCGGAGTCGGAAACCAAAACCCTGTAGCCTCTTCGTGCTGCCAGCACCGCAGCCCCGCAACCGCTTTCTCCAGCGCCCAGGACAACGATTTTATTATATACCGGCAATTCAATCATGGCATTATCTGAGTTTTAGCGTAATAATAGTTACTACTGCAAGCATTACCCCGACAATAAAAAACCGCAACACTATCTTTGGTTCTGAGTAACCAAGTTTCTGATAGTGATGGTGCAGGGGCGACATTTTAAATACCCTTCTTCCCACCCCGAATTTCTTACGCGTATATTTGAACCAACTAACCTGAATGAGTACCGACAAGCTTTCGGCGAGGAAGATTCCGCACAGGATCGGGATTAGCAGTTCTTTACGGATGACAATGGCAAAAACAGCAATAATTCCTCCAAGCGCGAGACTGCCTGTATCGCCCATAAACACCTGAGCAGGATATGAATTGTACCAAAGAAAACCAATGTTTGCCCCAACAAATGCGCTGATAAAAATGGTTAGCTCGCCAGTATTTGGCAAGTACATAATGTTAAGGTAATCAGCGAAAATGATATTACCTGAAACCCATGCAAGAATACCTAATGTTACTCCTATTATAGCCGAGGTTCCAACAGCCAGACCATCCATACCATCGGTAAGATTAGCGCCATTACTTACTGCGGTGATGATGAAAATAATCACAGGGACGAAAATCAGAAAAGCCCATTTCTGGTAGCCCGGGCCCATCCATTTCAGCAATACAGCATAATCAAATTCATTGTTTTTGATAAACGGGATGGTTGTTTTTGTGACTCTTGTTTCTTCGACCATAAAGCGTGATTTCATACCTTCTGCTGCCACACTTTCGATGATCTGCCCGATATCCCGTGGTTTTTCGCGCAATACTATACTGTCGTCGAAGTACATCACAGAAGCAACAACAAGCCCAAGCACAACCTGCCCGATGATTTTTGTCTTCCCGGGAAGACCCTTTTTGTCTTTTTTAAACACCTTAATGTAGTCATCCAAAAAGCCAAGCCCACCGAGCCAAACTGAAGTAAACAACATAAGCAGGACATATGTATTGTTGAGCTGAGCAAACAGAAGGGTTGGAATAATCAGTGAAGCCAGTATGATTAGCCCGCCCATGGTTGGCGTACCCTGTTTTTCAACCTGACCTTCAAGACCCAGATCGCGGATTGTTTCACCTACCTGACGGCGATTCAGGTATTCAATCCAACGTTTTCCAAAATAAAGGGAAATTACCAGCGAAGTAATTACGGCCATGGCAGCCCTGAACGAAATGTACTGAAACACTTGTGCCCCCGGGAAATCGTAGGCGCTGTCGAGATACGAAAACAGGTAATACAGCATAGGTTCAGCGGTTATTAAGACTTTCGGTCAATTCTACTTTATCATCAAATGGGTGTTTAACTCCCATGATCTCCTGGTATTTTTCATGTCCTTTGCCGGCAACAAGGATGATGTCTCCGGGTTTTGCAAGAGCGACAGCAGTCCGGATGGCTTCCCTCCTGTCGGTGATAGCCAGCAGGCGCGAATAATGTTGTGGTTCAACTCCTTTGCGCATTTCGGCGATAATCTCTTCAGGCTTTTCGCTGCGTGGATTATCCGAGGTCAGAATCAGCTTGTTACTCAGCATGGCGGCCACCCGGGCCATCTCGGGCCTTTTTGATCGGTCGCGGTCACCACCTGCTCCTGCGACTGTGATGAGTGTTTCGTTGTGCGACCTGATTGCGTTTATGGTTTCTAACACATTTTCAAGTGCATCCGGTGTGTGGGCATAATCTACAATTCCGGTTATACCTGAAGATGAGCGTATCAGCTCAAATCTGCCTTCAGCGCCGGTAAGCGAACTGATTCCAGTAATTGCTTCATGCTTTGCCATACCTCCCAGAACAGCTGCTGCAAAAACACCAATCAGGTTACTGGCATTAAAACTACCCACCATTGGGCTGTGCACTTCGGCTTCATTAATCCTTAGAATCAGCCCACCAAAACTGTTTTCCAGTATTTTAGCCCTGAAATCAGCCTCAGTGGTCAGCCCATAAGTATATATTGCTGCCTTGGTATTTTGCACCATGAATGATGCATTACGGTCGTCATTATTGACAAGCGCAAAAGCACCAGAACCAAGCATATCAAAAAAGAGCTTTTTGGCATCCCGGTATTGGGCAAATGTTCCATGATAATCCAGATGATCGTGCGTGAGGTTGGTGAATATTGCCCCCGCAAAGTTTAATCCGGTTACCCTGAACTGATCCAGAGCATGCGAACTAACTTCCATAAATGCATACGAACAGCCTTCATCCACCATTCGGGCCAGCAGTCTATTGAGGCTCAGCGCGTCAGGTGTTGTATGTGTTGCCTGAACAACACTATTGTTTATACGGTTTTCAACAGTTGAGAGCAGCCCGGAAGGATAACCTGCACGCATAAATAATTGATAGAGCAAGGTTGCAACAGTTGTTTTCCCATTTGTCCCGGTAACCCCAATCAACCTGAGCTTCGATGAAGGATGCCCGAAGAAAGAGGATGACATACGCGCCAGGGTGAATGCACTATTTTCGGTAACGACATAGCAAACGTCGTTTTTAAGATCGTCAGGCAACTGTTCACAAACAACGGCAACAGCACCCTTGGTTATTGCCTGACTGATAAATCTGTGGCCATCGGAGGTTCTTCCTGAAACAGCCACAAAAACATTACCTTCCCCGACCTCTCTTGAATCAAACGCAATTCCCGAAACCATAAGTTCAGCATTACCCTCAACCTTTTTGATAGGGGAATTGAAAATCAAATCACTGAGCCGCATGGTCATCATAGATCCATGAGTTTAAGTTCGACTACCTGACCCTTGGCCATTGTATCTCCTGCCAATGGCAACTGGCTTGCTACCAAACCCTTTCCGTTGAACACAGCTTTCATCCCCATGCTCTCAAGTAGGTAAACAGCATCGCGGAGCCCCATTCCCATTAAATCAGGCATCAGGGTATCGCTGAATCGTGCCGGAGCCAGCCAGGAACGGTTTTCCTCGGTTTCTTTTACAATCCATTCTTTATCTGCCAGATAACTAACGACAGGCATACCTGCTTCGCGATAAACCAACCAAAGGTCTTCACTGTGTAAAATGCCATTGGGCATCGGCTTCACCGGTTCAGCGGTATCGGGAAGCATTTTTCCATCATGAATATCCATTCTGGTCGCATAAACCTTGTCGGCAATTTCTCTGAAAACAGGTGCAGCCACAGCTCCTCCGTAAATGCGCCCTGCCCTGGGTTTGCTGATGACCACAATGCACGAATACTTTGGCTTTTTGGCCGGAAAATATCCTACAAATGAAGCATTGTAGTTCTTTTTGTCATAGCCTTTCCTTCCGTCAGCAATCTGAGCTGTACCTGTTTTTCCGGCAATTTTTACCGGACTTTCTTTTAAAGCTTTAGCAGTCCCTCTTTCCACAACTCCTTCCAGAAGCGCTTTAACCGTATCTATGGTTGACTGCCTGGCAATAGAAGGATTGATAATCTCGGTATCGAATCGCCGGACAACAACGCCGCCCTGTATTATCTCCTTAACAAACAGCGGCTTAACCATAGTTCCGTTATTGGCAACCGCATTATATAAGGTAAGGATTTGAAGCGGGGTCATTTGTGATTCATATCCGATTGACATCCATGGTAATGACGTGGCATACCAGAATTTTTTGTCGGAAGGGTGTTTTATATAGGGTTTTCCTTCGCCCGGGATGGAAATATTTAAGGGCTGATGCAAGGACATGCCATACAGATGGTCAATGAATTTCTCAGGATTGGATTTATAGGCCTGATACACCAGTTTGGAAATGGCAACATTCGAAGATTTTTCAAAAGCTTCACGAACAGAAATATGTCCATCCCTGATTGGGTAAACATCCTTCATTACTCTCGAGCCATAATTCATTTGCCCGTTGCCAATACGCATGCTGTCGCTAAGTCTGATCTTGTTGTCTTCAAGCAAGGCGATGACAGAAGCAAGCTTAAATGTTGAGCCGGGCTCAACACTTTCAGCCACTGCAAAATTGTAGGCTTCGTCGTATTTTCCACTTTTTGGGTCAAGGGTTAGGTTGGCAATGGCCTTAATATGGCCTGTGGCCACTTCCATCAATATTGCGCAGCCCTGATAGGCTTCATTTTCCTGTAAGATTCTCCGGAGTGCATTTTCGGCCACATCCTGAATATTGATATCAATGGTGGTAACAACATCATTACCATTCTTAGGGTCAATCTCACCCGCATCGAAAACCGGTATCCAATCGCCGTTGTTAATTCTGCGCTTGAGTTGCTTTCCGTTCATCCCCTTAAGCTCGTCATGGTAGGCTCCTTCGAGACCCACAAAAATTTGCTCTCTCTCGTTTTCATAACCTACAGTCCTGCTGGCAAGCTGATTAAAAGGCTTTTCCCTTTTGTCGTGCTGCACCACAATCAAACCACCCCGGTATTTTCCCCTGTTCAGGATGGGGAACTTCCTGATTTTTTTCAGCTGAGCATAGGTCACCTTGTTTTTGAGCAGCAGATACCGGTTACCTTCTTTACGTCCTTTCCTCAGTTCAGTGCCATATTGCCGGGCTGTTTTACCTGTAAAGAGTGATGCAAGTGATTCTGCCAGTGAATCAACCTTACTTTCGAACAAGGCATCATCAATATGCGGTGATGACACATCCATTCTGATTTCGAACACCGGCACACTTGTAGCAAGCAGGGAGCCATCGTCCGAGAGTATGTTTCCCCGCATGGCGTCAAGACTAAAAACTTTAAGTTCTTGTTTTTCTGATTGTTCGATTAACTCATCACCAACACTATACTGAATTATGGCAATTTTGACAACAATGGCAATAGCAAAAAGAAGTACTGCTCCGTACAGAAGATAAACACGCCTTAATATTTCTTTTTGCTCGTCTTTCATCACTATTATTTGTTCACGATAAGCTTTCTAACCGGTTCGATGGATTCGACAATGCCTGTTTGCTGAAGCTTGCGTGCCAGTTCGGATTGTTTGCCTGCCTGCATCAGTTCCGACTTTGTTGACACATATTCATATTGAAGTTCTTTTAATTCGCGGGCTACTTCATCAATGTTACGGCTTGTACTTTCAGCAAAATAGCTGTTGGCGATATACAGCATTCCCAGCATGGCCAGAAAAAAAAGATAATTCAACTGACGGCGTGCCCATTCTCGGGTGAGGAAGTCTCCTCCGAGTACCTGCAGAATCAAGTTCGAAACCGCAGGCTTTTTGCGAAGCTCGCCCATTACCTGAGGATCTTGACTGATCGTATCTTTCTGTTGCTGATCTTCCATATCTAGCTGATTTTTTGGGCAATGCGCAGACGGGCACTCCGTGCTCTTGGGTTAAGCTGAAGCTCTTCTTCTGAAGACATAATCACTTTGCGGTTTACAGGCATCAAAGGACTCAGCAGGTTTCCAAAAAAATCTTTCTCCTGAATTCCATCTGCCCTGCCAGATTTGAAATAATTTTTTACCAGTCTGTCTTCAAGCGAATGATAGGAAATCACCGCAATTTTACCTTCGGGCCTGAGGCACAGTATGCACTGCTGAAGCCATTCGTCGAGTACTGCAAGCTCCTGGTTCACTTCTATCCGGAAGGCCTGAAACAACTGCGCAAGAACCTTGTTTTCGCGTCCTCTGGGAAGCATGTGCGCAACAGCATCCCTAAGGTTGAACGTAGTCATTATGGGACTCTTCTGCCGGCTTTCAACAATTGCCTGTGCAAACTTATGAGGATGGTCAAGTTCGCCGAATTCTCTGAATATGCGCGTTAATTCGTCTACCTCATATGTGCCTGCAACCTGCGCTGCATCAACAGGATTGTTTTGATCCATTCTCATGTCAAGTATCCCGTCAGCACGGGTTGAAAACCCCTTTTCGGCAACATCAAACTGATGAGACGATACACCAAGATCGGCCAGAATGCCGTCAACCTGGCTGATACCATGCAACAAAAGAAAATTGCGCATGAACCGGAAATTCCCCTGAATAAAAGTAAGGCGTGGATCTGCCGCTACCTGTGCTGAAGCATCACTGTCCTGATCAAAGGCAAATAATCTTCCAGTATCAAGATTGCGCAGTATTTCAGCTGAATGCCCTCCACCGCCGTAGGTAACATCCACATACACCCCATCAGGATGAATGCACAATGCTTCAACACTTTCGCGCAGCAAAACCGGCTGGTGATACATGGTTTATTCGTTATCGTCTGAAATATTTCCCAATACATCTGCTGCAAAATTCAAGAACGACTGTTGGTCCATACCTGACTGAGCCCTGACAAACGCCTCTTTGTCCCATATCTCAATGTTTTTAGCCACTGAGTTCAGGACAACATCTTTCACAAGCCCACCATCTTCGATCAGGTTTTTGGGAATCTGCAGGCGGCCAAGGCTGTCAATTCTTACCTCTTTAGCACCAGCATTATACTTTCGTATGAAATCCACATTTGCCTTCACAAATTGGTTGAGCTTGCGCAGTTTCAACTGAACCTTCATCCAATCCTGCATTGTATACAGCTCGAGGTAGGTGTCAAACAAACCCGGCCGAAGCACGAATCCCTGTTGAACAACATCCTTCAGTTTGTCCCTGAAATCTGCCGGCAACATCAGGCGGCCCTTACCGTCCAGCTTGCAATGAAATGTGTCGATTGGATAGCTCAAGAAAATTGCAATTTTGTGAGGTAAAATTAGTGCATTAATTCCCAATTTCTCCCATTTTTTACCACTTTTTTTGTAAAATGTTTCAAACAAGACCAAAATAATTTCAAGCAAATGTTTAAATCACTGATAATGTGATGTATAAAAAATCATTTTGATTCAAAGTCAGGCATCTTTCCGTATTTGGGACAGAGTTATTAACATTAGTTGCTGATTATCAGAACAGATCAACCTGCCGAAAGGACATCTTCAGCAGCTAAGAAAACGGCAACATACCCAATGTGGTGGCAATATTGCGATTGTAATGAATTGTGATTTAAATCATTAATATGCACTTCTGCTTTTGTTAGAGAAAGGCTGTTAAGTCATTCATCGCTGCGGCACATGTATATTCAGAACAGGTAATTTTCGGAAGACAGGTAAGGCGTCAACATCTGCATATTTCATGATCATTTTGCCTGTTACGTTTAACAGATTATCTTTGCTTCTTAAACCAGGTTTGAAGCCGCATGGTAAACGAAAAGATTCATGTTGAATCGTCATTCATTGATGTTGAAAAGGTAATCAAAGGCAAAAATCAGCGCCTTTATTCCTTGCTGCCTGGTTTTGTAATCCGTTATCTGAAAAGGATCATACATCAGGACGAACTCAACATATTTATCGGAGGCAGCAAACACCTGCAAGGGCTTGATTTTGTTGACGCCATCATGCAAGAATTTGGTTTAGGCACCGAAATTCACAACATCGAAAGAATACCTCCTTCAGGCCGTGTGATTGTGGCTTCAAACCATCCTTTAGGGGGGATTGATGGCATCGGACTCATGCAAACAATTGGTAAAGTTCGCAGCGACATACAGTTTCCTGTAAACGACATCCTGATGAACCTCGACAATTTGAAGCCTTTGTTTATTCCCATCAACAAACACGGAAGCAATGCTGAAAACATTCAGATACTGAACAATACATTTGCAGGAAACTCCCTGATCTGTTATTTTCCTTTTGGACTTGTATCCAGAAAAAAAGGTGCTGTCATCAAAGACCTTGAATGGAAAAAGACTTTTATTACCAAAGCAAGGAAATACAAGCGCGACATTGTCCCAACACACATAAGTGGCCGAAACACCAACTTTTTCTACCGATTGTCGAACATTCGCAAGATGCTCGGGATCAAGGCAAATATTGAAATGCTCTATTTGGTGGACGAGTTTTACAAGCAACGGGGACGCGTACTCGATATCAGGTTCGGGGAGCCAATTCCATGGCAGACATTCGACCGCAACAGGGCCGACAACGAGTGGGCCGAACAACTCAGGAGGTATGTGTACACCCTTCCACTTGGCAACACAGAACCTTTTAATCCAAAACATGACTATCCATTTATTTAATCAGCTTGTATATGGAACCAATTATTCCTCCCGTTGACAGAGACCAACTATTATCAGAACTAACCAAAGAACGATTTGTTCGTCAGTCAAATAACGGTCCAAACGAGATCTATATTTTCAACGAAGCACAGGCTCCCGGCCTCATGCGTGAAACAGCCAGACTCCGTGAGATTACATTCAGGGATGCCGGTGGCGGAACCGGAAAGGATATGGATATGGATGTTTATGACACAGGTGCGGATAATTTCCAGCAGCTAATTGTTTGGAGTCCGGAGGATCAGGCCATTGTGGGAGGATACCGCTTTATTCACTGCAAAAACCTACCCATTGACGAACATGGCCATGTGAAAACACCAACCTCAAAACTCTTTGCTTATTCAAAAAAATTCGTTGATGATTACATTCCTTATACCATCGAGTTAGGCCGGTCTTTTGTCCAACCCGACTATCAGCCTTCCAACAATTTACGAAAAGGGATGTACTCTCTTGACAACCTGTGGGATGGACTCGGGACTCTGATTACCAGATTTCCCGATGCCAGATATTTCTTCGGGAAAGTAACTATGTACCAACATTATAACCAATTTGCCAGGGATCTGGTTCTTTATTTCATGATGAAATACTTCCCTGATCCTGATCTTCTGGTATATCCACACACACCACTGTTGCTGTTTCATCCCGTTGAAGAAATTGCAGGAATTTTTGAAGGGCATTCATATGAGGACAGTTATAAAATACTGGTGCAAACCGTCAGAAAACATGGTGAAAATGTTCCACCACTGGTAAATGCATATATGAGTCTTTCATCAACCATGAAAAGTTTCGGCACAGCCTTTAATGCACCCTTCGGCAATGTTGAGGAAACAGGCATTTTGGTTACCATAGCCGATATTTTTAATGAGAAAAAAGACCGGCACATTATGCATTAAGCCCTACCTAACCTGATTATGGATATAGAATCAGCTGTATTTGTTCAAAGCAACACCCAAATTGTTGCTTTACCTAAACCCGATAAGGCAGAATATGCTTTTATCGGGCGCTCGAATGTGGGCAAATCATCGCTGATCAACATGCTGACCGGAGTTAAAGGATTGGCAAAGATTTCGGGCAGACCCGGCAAAACGATAACAATCAATCATTTTCTGATCAACAACCAATGGTTTTTGGTTGATTTGCCAGGTTATGGTTATGCGCGAAGATCAAAGGCAGAAAGAGAGCGTTGGCCGGAGATGCTTCGGGCATACCTGACAAAAAGAAAAAACCTCGTATATACTTTTGTTTTGCTTGATTTGCGTCTTGAGCCACAAGCTATTGATTTGGAATTCATCCAATGGATGGGCAATAATAACTTACCAATGGTACTGATTTTTACAAAAGCCGACAAAATGGGGAGCAGTACCTGCGACAAGAACCTGGCCGCCTACAAAAAGATATTGCTTCAAACATGGGAGGAACTACCACCGATAGTTGTGACTTCTGCTGTTGCGAAAACAGGCAGAGCAGAACTTCTGAGTATCATTGAGGATGAAAATCGTCGGTTCAATGATTATACCAACTCTATCATTACGTGATTCTTTGATACCCTGTCTCCGGGTTTGACATGAATGGCCTTAACCTGTCCATCGAAAGGACTCATAACCTCATTCATCATTTTCATGGCATCCAGAATCAGCAGCTTTTCGCCCTGTTTTACTTTTTTGCCTTCCTTGACAAACACCTCGATTATAGTGCCGGGTATAAAAGCTGTTAGTTTGCCCGGATCTTTGGCTTCATAAAGAACCCTATGTCCGAATTTCTTGGTAAAATGCGTCTTGTACTTGACGTTGTCAATGGTCAGAGTCTTATATCTGACAACTTTATGTTGTTCGTCGTTTGGATCTTCTGTCATACCTGAAGTTGTGTTTAAAATGGAGGCACTCCATGCTTTTTCATGGGAACTTCAACGATTTTGTCTTTCGAAATTTCGAGGGAATGCATCAGCATCCTGCGGGTTTCTTCCGGTTCGATGACGGCATCGATGTAACCGTAAGCAGCAGCTACATAAGGATTTGCGAATTTCTTTTTGTATTCAGCAACTTTTTGTTTCCGCATTTCATCGGGGTTCTCTGCTGTTTGGATTTCCTTCCGGAATATGATGTTTGCGGCGCCTTCGGGACCCATAACTGCAATTTCGGCTGTGGGCCATGCAAATACGAAATCGGCCCTGAGGTGGTGCGAGCACATGGCAATGTATCCACCGCCATAAGCTTTGCGCATGATCACAGTAATTTTCGGCACAGTAGCCTCCGAATAGGCATAAAGCACCTTGGCTCCATGACGGATAACACCGGCATGTTCCTGATCAACGCCCGGCAAATAACCCGGAAGGTCAACCAAGGTAACCAGAGGAATATTAAATGAATCGCAATACCTGATAAATCTGGCAGCCTTTACCGATGAATCCACATCGAGAACGCCGGCCAATACCAAAGGTTGGTTAGCAACAAAACCAACTGTATCACCGTTGATCCTTCCAAAGCCTATCACAATATTGGCTGCAAACAACTCCATCACTTCAAGAAACTCGCTGTCATCACCAAGGGCTCTGATCACATCACGTACATCATAAGGCTGTCGCGGATCGGTAGGTAAAATAGTTTCAATCTTATACTGACGGGTTTTTGGAGCTTTCTTGGGATAACGTTCGGCTTTTTTCATATTGTTCCATGGAATGAAACTAACCAATTGTTTGATCTGGTTAAAACATTCCTCCTCACTTACGGCAAAGAAATGGGCATTGCCTGTAATTTCACTATGAACCCGTGCACCACCAAGTTCCTCCATTGAAATTTCTTCTCCAAGAACTGTTTTGATAACTTCGGGCCCAGTGATAAACATCTTGGATATTTTCTCAACCACAAAAACGAAATCAGTTAGTGCCGGACTATAGACCGCACCACCGGCACACGGCCCCAGAATAACTGATATCTGTGGAATAACACCGGAAGCCTGAGTGTTACGATAGAAAATTTCGCCATAACCGGCCAATGAATTTACCCCTTCCTGAATACGGGCCCCACCTGAGTCGTTAATTCCAATGATTGGTACCTTTAGCTTCATGGCATGATCCATGATTTTGGTAATTTTTTTGGCATGCATCCACCCCAGGGATCCGCCAGCAACAGTAAAGTCCTGGGCGTATATACATACCGGATGGCCGCTCAAAGTGCCTGTACCTGTAATAACCCCGTCACCGGGAAGGTACTTTTTATCCATATCAAAGTCTTTAGCGGCATGCTCAACAAAAAGATCATATTCATGAAATGATTTTGGGTCGAGCAAGGCTATAATTCGCTCACGTGCAGTGAGTTTTCCAATGGATTTCTGTTTTTCAATGGCCTGCTCTCCTCCACCCATCAATGCATCACGCATGCGACGCTGCAAGTCAGAAGTTTTCTGCTTTAATCCCATAAACGGTTGATTTTGGTTTCTTTATCTGTTAAAGAGGACTAGTTCGATAATAAGTTTCAGTAATTCAAATACTTACAATTAAAACCTTCTTCTCCAACTTAACTACTTAGTGCAAAAATAGCGCTATTTGCAATAAAGGCAACAAGAAATACAGCTTCAATTTGTGGCTGTTATTAAAAATACTCTGTTCAGATAATACACTGAACAAACTAATCATTTAACTTATAGATATTTATAAACCAGATTTTAGCAACTTGCCACCCTCGATTAATGCCCATGAAAGTTATTAACTTAGTTCACGATTAGTTAATAATTCAAAAAGCAGCACAAGAAATGACTCGTCCAATGAGATATTTTTCTGTTAAAATTAAGGCAGCCGATTGATAGGCTGCCTTAGTATATTATAGGATACAGAACAGAAAAGAAAACTATAGTGCGCCCTCATCATAGGCTCTTTCACCATGTATTGAGGTATCGATTCCCTCGTTTTCATCATTTTCTGACACCTTTACTGGAGTGATAAAATTAATCAAAGCTAGCATGACGTATGTAAACAGGAAGGCATAAACAGCGCTTATAGCTACTGCAATCAATTCTGTTAAGAAAAAGCCAACATTACCCTCGATAAGCCCTGACTGTCCATTAATTGAACTCATGGCAAAAACCCCGAGTAAAATTGTTCCTAGAACACCACCTATTCCATGCACACCCCAGACATCAAGTGCATCATCCCAGCCAATCTTGTTCTTAAGATGCACAGCCCAATAACAAACAAAACCTGCAGCAATACCGATGATCATTGCTGCCCAAATCGGTACAAACCCAGCAGCAGGAGTAATAGTAGCCAATCCTGCAACTGCTCCGGTAAGCAATCCGACAAATTTTGGTTTTCTAGCCCTTGACCATTCTACAAAGAGCCAGGTGATTGCTGCAAAGGAAGCTGCAACGTCAGTATTCAAAAATGCTAATGTAGTAATCGCATCAACGTCCAGTTCACTTCCCGCATTAAAACCATACCAGCCAAACCATAACAAACCTGTTCCTATCGCTACCAGTGGAATACTGTTTGGAGGGGAAAATTTATCCCTCCTGCTGCCTACATAAATTACTGATGCTAGTGCTGCAAATCCCGCTGTTGCATGAACAACTATCCCGCCAGCAAAATCAATTACACCAAGTTCAGCCATTAGGCCACCACCCCATATCATATGCACAAATGGATAATAAACAAGTAATTGCCATACTACAAGAAAGATCAGGTATGCTTTAAAAGTTACCCTATTTACAAAAGCCCCGGTGATTAGTGCGGGTGTAATAATCGCAAACATCATCTGGTAGGCTATAAAAATATACTCCGGGTATTTGCCATCGGAAAAAGCTTTGTCAAAGGGGATGCCCCTTAAAAATGCATGATCAAGATTTCCAATAATACCCCCTTCACCACCACTGAAACACAGTGAATACCCGACGGACACCCACAGTATTGTTGTGATTCCAAGTGAAACGAAGGTCTGAATCATTATACCCAAAATATTTCTCTTTCCTGCAAGTCCACCGTAGAAGAATGCAAGGCCAGGGGTCATCAGCATTACCAAACTGGTTGCCAAAATCATAAACGTTGTTGATCCAGTATCAAACATGGCTAATCCTCCTAAATTTTAATTATGTTATTAGATTACAATGAAATACCAACAATAAAAAATAAGTTTTGGGCTTGCGGGTTGACAATTACTGAAGCTTTAACCGGCAGGACAAATGCTTCAGTCATCCTGAGTTCCTTAGCAAGACCTAATCCAAGGTTAACTACACTAAATCCGTCTGAACCATCAGGCAGATAGATTCCTTTGCCCGTGGTAGCTCCCAAAAATATGTTATAGTCAACATCCTTTATTTTGCCTGCATATCCAAGCTCTGTATAAACCGAGTTGTCGGCATCTGCGCCATAAAAATTATAATTCAATGATAGACTTAAGGGGAGTTTTTCTAATCCATTGAATATTAAAGAACCCTCAAATACATGTCCTGTTTTATCCTCGGAGTATTGAAAATATCCATTATTGCCTTTTGCACCCAAAGGAAAAAAATAGTCAGTAACCATAAGTGTTATGACCTCTTTGATGTCGTAAGAAACAAACAAATCCGCTTCCTGATAATCAAAATTTGTTGCATAAGAACCCCAGGCGCCAACTGTTAGGCCACTAAATGAATAGGAAAGTGAAGGCTGAACCGAAGGTGAGTTACCAAAGTCCATTCCTCGCCAAATGTACCTGCTGTAAATATCAGCACCCAACTGCCACTCCCCTTTCTGGGCAAGCAGGTGTTGGCCACTCAAACCAATAATTGTTAGCAACAAAAATAACTTGTAGTAAGACTGTCTTTTCATAGCATTTGAATTTTTGTGATTAAAATTTAACACAAAAATTCATCATATTATGCTGTAAAACAATAAGAAATGTGCTGAATTTTAAATAAGAAAGTACCGTAAGAATTCCTCGGTGTTACACTGATAAGATATCAAAAAAACTGATCGTCAAAACTGAATAATCTTACTTTTCAAGGCAAACTTGATCAGATCAACTGTTGATTTCAGGCCAAACTTTTGCATTATATGGTTTTTGTGCGACTCAACTGTTCGAACACTGATAAAAAGCTTTTCTGCTATTTGCGGATTGGTTAATCCTTCCGCAAAAAAACGCAGGATTTCGGCTTCACGTGGAGTTAGCTTCTGATCAGCAGATGATTGTTGATGATGTACCTGTCGAATGTAACTTTTTAGGATTATTGAAGATATTGAACTGGCGAAAAACTCTTCACCGGACATTACTTTTCTTATTGCATCAATGAGTTCTGCGCGGGAAATAGTCTTTGGCAAATAGCCAACAGCCCCGGACTTAATTGCATTAAAGATATACTCCTCTGTATTATACATCGTAAGCATAATAACCTTGATGTGAGGCATATCCCGACTTAATTGCTGGCACAACTCAAGTCCGGAAACATCTTTAAGCCCTATATCGAGCAACACAATATCAGGATTAGATTGTTTAATTAAATGGATTGCCCGCTCTGCTGTATCGGATTCACCCGTAATTACAACATCCTCGAATTCCGATAGCAGTGCTTTAATCCCATCCCTGACGACTTCATGATCATCCACCAAAAACAAACGAATCTTACTCATTTTCATTGAATAAAAAATATGATCTACCATTTTATGGTTAGTAGAACCTTCGTTCCCAACGATTTCGTTGATTCCACTATCAAAGAAGCATTCATTAACTGCGCCCTTTCCAACATATTTGTCAGCCCATTTCCATGAAATTGGTTACTTCTATGCATATCAAATCCAAGTCCATCATCAACAATACTGATATTACATTGATTATCTTGTGATTTAACAGAAACAACAATAGTCTTGCTTTCAGCATGTTTGACTGCATTGTTTATTGCCTCTTGAACAATTCGGTAGGTATAGATCAGTTTTTGCTTTACTTGATCCTTATATTCACCCCGGGCATCAAAAAGGACAATTTTTCCAGTTTGTTCCTGAACATTGTTACACAGGGTCCTAATTGAAGGAATCAAGCCAAACTCCAAAAGGCCATTTGGAGCAAGGTTTCCCGACATGCGCCTGATCTCCTCAATGGTTTGACCTATAAATTCTTTTGTTCTTTCGATCTGTGACATGGCATCTTTAAGGTCACGTCCGGTAATTCCCTCCAACTGCATACCAATTCCTACCAATGCCTGACCAAGTCCATCATGTAGCTCTTTTGAAAGCCGCTGACGCTCAAGTTCCTGCCCATCAAACATTGAACGAATCTGACTTTTTCTTTCCTGTTGAATCATAAGCTTTTGTTCCTGCAACTGTCTGGCCATTTCATTGAAAGAGGAAGCAAGTTCACCGATTTCGTCATTAGATTTTATCGAAAGACTTACATCAAAAAATCCGTCTTTAATAAGGCCCGCTGCTTTGTTCATCTGAATTAACGGTTTGGTCAACCTTCTGGAAAAATAAAAAGCAAATACAAATATAAATAAGGTAACAATGAAACCCAACAGCAATAACCTATTCTGCAGCTTGTGAATCGGGGATATAGCTTCTGAATAATCCATTTCAACAATAACCATCCACCCCAGGTCAGGTTGATCAATAATTCCCCATGAGCTAAGAACTTTAATATTTCTATAGTCATAAATTTCTCCTGAGCCTTGGGTTCCATGCAAAGCTTCACCCGTTGCGAATGTTTGCACATTAATGGTTTGCCCGGGTGAAACAGATAAAAGCCTTGAAGCAGTAAGCATAGTATTATTTGGTCCAACCAAATATGATTCTCCGCTAAGCCCAAGACCGTCATCCGGGCTTATTTCAAGCATTATTTCATTAATGAAATGAGGATCTATACCAAGCAGAACAATGATTGGACTATCATTATTTGACTTGGTTCCAACAACAAAACCAGTTTCAGGCCCAACGCCTGACAACTTTGAATCAAAGAATCTGGCAGTACTCGAATAAGAAACTATATGTGCCAGACTATCCATCCAATGTTGATAATTACGTTTATCAATTTCAGCATTTTCAAACTGATATTTTTTGTTCAGGCCATACACAAAAAAATCTTCCTCAGCATCTTTTCTAAC
>Ga0351879_1010_pt1 | contig 47742 bp, 51 predicted proteins | sample BONcelFGM3001D15_FD_206782 | JGI IMG/M metagenome (GOLD analysis project Ga0351879, IMG submission 206782) | Enriched cells from coal bed in the Powder River Basin, Montana, United States - BONCAT cells FGM rep3 HSBNCT.FGM.300.1.D15 ... | reverse complement strand
CCACGCATCTTCTCCCTGTCCCATTCGAGCCACGAATATTTGTTGACCCTGCCTTCGAGTGAGTTTGTGATTATTTCGAGTGTTTGTGATTTTTCACGAACACCTACTATGTCACCGACCTTCACCAGATAGGAAGGAATGCTGACCACGTTCCCATTGACTGTAATATGCTTATGGCCAACGAGCTGACGGGCAGAACTCCTGCTTGGTGCAATTCCAAAGCGGTACACCATGTTATCAAGGCGGCTTTCAATAAGCTGCAGCAAAATTACACCAGTAATTCCACTTTTCTTGGAGGCTTTCTCAAAAGTGTTTCTGAATTGTTTTTCCAAAATTCCATAGGTATATTTTGCTTTTTGCTTTTCCTGGAGCTGAATACCATACTCCGACATTTTCTTGCGGCGTTTGGCACTTCCGTGCATTCCCGGAGGATAATTCTTTTTTTCGAAAGCCTTATCTGGGCCAAAGATAGGTTCACCGAACTTTCTTGCAATTTTTGATTTTGGGCCTGTATATCTTGCCATAATTAGTTAAGTTTATTTGCGTTATAAATTAATCAACAGGTTATACCCTGCGGCGTTTAGGCGGACGGCATCCGTTATGAGGCAGAGGCGTAACATCAATGATCTCAGTTACTTCGATGCCCGATGAATGGATTGTCCTGATAGCCGACTCTCGTCCCGCCCCGGGTCCTTTCACATAAACTTTAACTTTTCTCAATCCCAGGTCATATGCTGTTTTGGAGCAATCTTCTGCTGCCATCTGTGCTGCATAGGGCGTATTCTTTTTTGAACCTTTGAAGCCCATTTTTCCTGAAGAAGCCCAGGAAATTACCTGTCCTGCATTATTGGTCAAAGAAATAATGATGTTGTTAAAAGTTGCTTTGATGTAAGCTTTTCCAATCGGCTCAACTTTTACAACTCTTTTCTTTGTTACTCTTGTGCTTTTTGCCATATTCTATTTAATGCTTAATAAATATTCTATAAAGTAAGCAACAAACCTACTTGGTAGCCTTCTTTTTATTGGCCACAGTTTTCTTACGTCCTTTTCTTGTACGGGCATTGTTCTTTGTACTTTGCCCCCTTACAGGTAACCCAAGACGATGACGGATACCGCGATAAGCCCCTATATCCATCAGGCGCTTGATATTGATTTGTATCTCCGAACGCAATTCTCCTTCCACTTTGAAGCGCTCGCCAATGATTGTGCGCACACTATTCTGGTCATCATCAGTCCAGTCCTGAACTTTTTTGTCCCAGCTAACGCCTGCGGCGGTGAGAATTTTTTGCGACGAACTTCTGCCAATCCCATAAATATAGGTGAGGGCAATTTCCCCCCTTTTGTTGTTTGGGATATCTACTCCAGCAATCCTTGCCATAATTTGTATATTAAAATGTTATAAATTGTCCAGAATGATCAACCCTGACGTTGCTTGAACTTAGGGTTCTTTTTGTTTATCACATACAATCTGCCTTTGCGGCGAACGATCTTGCACTCTGCTGATCTTTTCTTCACTGAAGCTCTTACTTTCATTGTTCTAGGTTTTCTTTATATTCGGGCGTATGCCAATTCTATTTATTAATCTTCAATTTATTTGTATCTGAATGTTATCCTGCCCTTGGTTAGGTCATATGGAGACATTTCAAGTTTAACCTTATCCCCGGGCAATATTTTTATGTAGTGCATGCGCATTTTCCCCGAAATATGTGCAGTAATAACATGACCATTTTCGAGTTCAACACGGAACATGGCATTGCCCAATGATTCGATCACTGTGCCATCCTGTTCTATTGATAATTGTTTTGCCATTCAGTTAACAGTTCAAAGATTGTAAAACGTTTTCAATGTTTTCAAAACTCGATAATACATCAGCCCTTTCGTTTCGGATTGCCACGGTATGTTCGAAATGGGCGGATGGCTTCCCATCTGCTGTCCTGATCGTCCATCCGTCTTTTTCCTGCCTTACATTCCTGACGCCAAGATTGATCATTGGCTCGATTGCGATCACCATTCCGGTGCGCAACTTCACCCCAGACCCCCTGCGTCCGTAATTCGGAACTTCAGGTTTTTCATGCAGTTTACGTCCAACACCATGACCAACTAATTCACGAACAATCCCATATCCATAAGGTTCGATATATGATTGAATTGCAAATCCTATATCTCCGGTTCGCATCCCATCCACTGCCATCTCAATTCCTTTATTAAGGGCATATTTGGTTGCAGCCACCAGATTTCTGACTTCTGCAGAAACTTCGCCTACTTCAAAGGTGTAGGCTGAATCACCATAAAATCCGTTTAAAAGAACACCACAATCAATCGAAACTATGTCTCCGTCTTTTAATTCAGATTTACCGGGAATTCCGTGAACAACCTGGTCATTTACCGAGATGCAGAGTGTCGCAGGAAATCCGCCATAGCCCTTAAAACCGGGCTCGGCATGGTGGTCCCTGATAAACTCCTCGGCTACCTGATCAAGTTCGATGGTTTTTACCCCCGGCTTGATATGCCTGGCAACCTCGGCAAGTGTTTTTCCAACAAGCAAAGAACTTTCGCGCTGTATTTCTATTTCCTCATCGGTTTTCAGAAAAATCATCCCTTCGCAAATTTGGGCCTAGCCCATATTCATAGCTGGTGAACGACCCTTAATTCTTCCCGACTTAGTTAATCCGTCATAATGACGCATTAATAAATAACTTTCAATTTGCTGCAGTGTATCCAGCACAACCCCTACAAGAATGAGCAGAGAAGTGCCTCCATAAAACTGAGCAAAAGACATACTGACTCCCAATTGGCCTACAATTGCCGGCATAATTGCGACAAAACCAAGGAAGAAAGATCCGGGCAAAGTAATTCGTGACATTACATTGTCCAAATACTCAGCTGTTTTCTTACCGGGTTTTACACCAGGAATAAAACCACCATTTTTCTTCATATCCTCTGCCATCTGGTTGGGATTGATTGTAATAGCAGTATAAAAGTAGGTGAACAAAATGATCAGTATAAAAAATGTCAGGTTGTACCACAAACCATTGATATTTGTAAATGCCGCTGCAACCCCAGTCAGACTTTCGCTTTCGGTAAAACCTACAAGGGTAATAGGCAGAAACATGATCGCTTGTGCAAAAATGATTGGCATAACCCCAGCTGCGTTTACTTTTAGTGGTATATACTGTCTGACTCCACCATACTGCTTGTTACCAACGATACGTTTAGCATACTGGACTGGCACCTTTCGGGTTCCCTGTACCAGTAAAATGGTAAGCAGAATTACAAAAATCAGCACCACTATCTCAACAAGGAAAAATACCAATCCTCCTCCTTTTTGCTCAAGACGGGCAAAAAACTCAGAAATCAGTGCGAAAGGCAGCCTCGCAATAATCCCTATCATAATGATCAATGAGATACCGTTACCAATTCCCTTGTCGGTTATTCTTTCACCCATCCACATTACGAACAGGGTTCCGGCAATGAGGATAATGGTGTTGGATACCCAGAAAAATGCTGAAGGGCTAGTTACATTTGGATCAAATGGAGTAATGGCTTCTGCCGGGAGCTGTGAAATCATGTTGGCTATATAGCCAGGCGCCTGAAGCGCAACTATTGCCACGGTCAGATACCTTGTGATCTGGTTGATCTTACGTCGGCCACTTTCTCCTTCACGCTGAAGTCTCTGGAAATAAGGTATTGCCATACCCAGCAACTGAATTACAATAGATGCAGAGATGTAAGGCATGATACCAAGGGCAAATATTGATGCATTGGAAAAGGCACCACCTGAAAACATATTTAATAGGCCAAGCAATCCATCGCTGGCCTGACTCTGCAGGTTGGCAAGCATATTTGGATCAACACCAGGCAATACCACATATGACCCCAAACGATAAATCAAAATGATACCAAGGGTATAGATGATTCGCTTGCGCAATTCATCAATTTTATTAATATTTCTGAGTGTTTCAATCAGTCTTTTCATTATCCTCAGATTTTTTCAATGGTTCCACCCAAAGATTCAACAATGCTGGCAGCTTTTGCCGAAAATGCATGAGCTTTAATATTCACTTTGACTTTAAGCTCTCCTTTTGCAAGGATTTTTATTTCGCCATTTTTGGAGGCCAGACCATTTTCAACGAGAACTTCAGGATCAAAAATGCTGATTCCTTTGGTATCGTGAAGCAGTTGCAGCGAGGCAAGGTTGATAGGGGTAAATTCGCGCCTGTTAATATTGGTAAAACCAAACTTAGGCAGACGACGAACGAGAGGCATTTGACCACCTTCATGTCCTATTTTTCTTGAATAGCCCGACCTTGATCCAGCGCCTTTATGTCCGCGTGTGGAGGTTCCGCCATGGCCTGACCCTTGTCCGCGACCGATGCGCTTCCTGTTTTTAACTGATCCTTTTGCCGGTTTTAGATTGCTTAAATCCATTTTGTATAATATTTTTTCCTTTGTTCAAAACTAAATTTCTTCGATAACCAACAGGTGTTTCACTTTGTCGATCATGCCCTGAATAGCCGGATTCGATTCGATTTCGATTGACTGGTTCAGTCGTTTGAAACCGAGAGCGGTAAGCGTATCCTTTTGACGCTTGGTTCTGCCAATACCGCTTTTTACCTGAGTAATTTTTATTTTCTTCATATTCTGAACCTGATTAGCCATTAAAAACTGTATCCAAATCAACACCACGTACTTGCGCCACGGTGTAAGCATCGCGCATTTTAGTTAAAGCATTAATAGTGGCCTTAACTACTGAGTGAGGGTTTGAAGAACCTTTCGATTTCGCCAACACGTCACGAACACCGACACTTTCCAGAACGGCACGCATAGCACCTCCGGCAATTACACCGGTACCGGGTGATGCTGGCTTGATGAACACAAGAGAACCACTGTATTTTCCATATTGCTCATGAGGCACAGTGCCTTTAAGCACAGGAACTTTTACAAGGTTCTTTTTTGCATCGTCAACGCCTTTGGCTATGGCTGCAGTAACTTCTTTGGCTTTTCCGAGCCCGTAGCCAACAACACCGTTTTCATTACCTACAACTACAATTGCACTGAAGCTAAAGGTGCGTCCTCCCTTGGTTACTTTGGTAACACGTTGAATGCTAACGAGTCTGTCCTTGAACTCTATCTCGCTCGATTTAACTCTTTTTACGTTTACGTCTGACATAGTTTTTTAGAATTTAAGTCCACCTTCACGAGCAGCTTCAGCCAACGACTTCACACGTCCGTGATATAAATAACCATTACGATCAAAAACAACCTCGGCAATACCGGCAGCGATAGCTTTTTCAGCCACCAGTTTGCCAACCATTCTAGCCTGTTCGTTTTTATTCACTTTTACAGCTTCAAATTCTTTTTCAATCGAACCGGCTGCAATAACTGTTCTTCCGAGATCATCATCAACAAGTTGAACATAGATCTGTTTGTTGCTCCTGAAGACAGTCATTCTTGGCCGCTCAGCAGATCCGCGAACGATCTTTCGGATCCTCTTCTTGATACTGTTTCTTCTTTCGTCTTTTCTATTTTTTATAGCCATGATTCATGGAAAATTATCAGCCTGCTTGGGCAAGCCTGTTACTAATCATTTTATTTACCCGCTGTTTTACCTGCTTTTCTCCTGAGGACTTCGTTCTGGAATTTAATCCCTTTACCTTTGTAGGGTTCGGGTTTCCTGAGCGACCTTATTTTGGCAGCAACTTGTCCAATAAGTTGCTTGTCAATACAACTCATTTTAATCAGGGGGTTCTTTCCTCTCTCATTTACTGTTTCCACTTTGATCTCATCAGGGAGAACAAACACCAGGTTATGGGAGTATCCGAGAGACATTTCGAGCACCTGACCTTTGGCCTCAGCTTTGTAGCCTACTCCCACCAATTCCTGTACAGTGTGAAATCCTTCTGAAACGCCCTTTACCATATTGCTGATCAAGGCCCTGTAGAGTCCATGTTTAGCCTTATGGTCGAGTGAATCTGATGTCCTTTCAATAATAATTTCCCCATTTTCAATATTGAGGGAAACAGAATTATCTATTTGCTGCGTAAGTAATCCAAGATTTCCCTTCACAGTCACCAGATAGTCGGACGAAACAGTTACTTCAACGCCCGCTGGCAGCTTAATCGGCAATTTACCTATTCTTGACATGTTTTTGATCTCCTTTGATTAGCTGATATAACACAGAACCTCGCCACCGACTTTCAGCTTACGGGCTTCCTTATCACTCATTATTCCTGTTGAAGTGGAAATGATCGCAATCCCGAGTCCATTGAGCACTCTGGGTAGCTCCTCAGCACCAACATACTTTCTAAGACCCGGACTTGAAACCCTTTCAAGGCTTGTGAGAGCAGGCATTTTTGTTATGGGGTGGTACTTCAGGGCAATCTTAATAACACCCTGCGGCTGCTTGTCTTCAAACTTGTAGTTGAGGATATAGCCTTTATCGAAGAGGATTTTTGTAATCTCTTTTTTAACATTGGAAGCAGGTACTTCGACAATCCGGTGTTTAGCCATAACAGCATTCCTCAACCTGGTCAAATAATCTGCAATTGGGTCAGTATTCATCGTTCAAACTATATTTATTTCTACCAACTAGCTTTTTTTACTCCCGGAATAAGTCCTTTCAGTGCCATTTCCCTGAAGTTAATACGGGAAACACCAAATTGCCTCATATAACCCTTCGGACGTCCTGTTAACTGGCAACGATTGTGCAACCTAACCGGAGAAGCGTTCTTTGGAATTCTTTGCAAAGCGTCGTAATCACCCGCTTCTTTGAGGGCAGCGCGCTTGGCAGCATACTTCTCTACCATTCTTTGTCTTTTGCGCTCACGCGCTTTCATTGACTCTTTTGCCATCTTCTATAATTTTTTTTGATTTTTAAAGGGAAGGCCGAATTCCTTCAAAAGGGCCATAGCTTCATTATCGTTTCGGGCAGTGGTTACAAAGGTTATATCCATACCGTTAATCCTGTTGATCTTATCGATATCTATTTCAGGGAAAATAATCTGTTCGGTAACACCAAAACTATAATTTCCCCTACCATCAAAACCTTTGTCGTTGATCCCTCTGAAGTCGCGCACTCGTGGCAGCGCTACCGCAATCAATCGTTCGAGGAACTCATACATTTTATCACCACGCAAAGTGACACGAACGCCAACCGGATTTCCTTTACGAAGTTTAAAGTTTGAAATGTCGCGCTTCGAAATAGTAGGCACAGCTTTTTGCCCACTGATGGCGGTCATTTCATCAACACCGTAATCGATCAGCTTCTTGTCAGTTAAGGCTGCGCCTATTCCCTGGTTGAGCGAAATTTTTACCAAACGTGGAACCTGCATCACAGTTTTGTATTGGAACTGTTGCTGAAGAGCAGGCACGATTTCGCTCTTGTACTTTTCTTTTAATCTGGGCTGATAGCTCATTACTTAATTACCTCCCCTGTCTTTTTTGAATAACGGACTGATTTCCCTGTTTTCTCATCTTTCTTACGACCTATTCTCGTAGGTTTACCATTTGATCCAATGATCTTTAGGTTTGAAACATGAACCGGAGCTTCTTTTTTGATGATCCCACCTTTAGGGTTCTCGGTGTTGGGCTTGGTATGTTTTGATACCAGATTAACACCTTCGACAATTGCTCTTTCCTTATCGACGTTAACGATCATTACTTTGCCTTGTTCACCTTTGTGGTCGCCGGCAATTACGATAACGTTATCTCCTTTTTTAATATGCAGTTTTTTCATACTCTGTTTGGTATTTTGCATTATAGCACTTCAGGTGCCAGGGAAACAATTTTCATGAACTGTTTCTCACGAAGTTCTCGGGCCACCGGGCCGAAAATACGCGTTCCGATCATTTCACCTGCGTTGTTTAAAAGGACAACAGCATTATCATCGAAACGGATATATGAACCGTCGGCACGACGTGTTTCCTTTTTGGTTCTGACAACTACTGCCTTAACTACTGTGCCCTTTTTGATCGTTCCGCTGGGCAGTGCATGTTTAACGGTTACTACGATCTGATCACCGATTCTGGCATAACGTTTTCCGGTTCCACCAAGCACCCTGATGCACAGAACTTCCTTTGCACCACTATTGTCGGCTACAGTTAATCTTGATTCCTGTTGTATCATATTATTTGGCCCTTTCGATTATTTCAACCAAGCGCCAGCATTTATTCTTGCTCATTGGTCGGGTTTCACAAATACGAACGGTATCGCCGATATTGCAATTGTTCGTTTCATCGTGTGCCATAAAGCGGCTGGTTTTTTTCACAAATTTGCCGTAAATCGGATGCTTCACACGGCGTTCGATCTCAACTGTAATGGACTTATCCATTTTGTTGCTCACCACTACTCCGATTCTTTCTTTTCTTAAGTTCCTGGTTTCCATCTTTATGACGTCTAATTATTTGTTACTTGCCTCAAGCTGACGCTTCTTTAGTTCGGTCAAAAGCCTGGCTATTGTGCGGCGATAGGCCTTTATTTTGTTCGGGTTTTCGAGTGGTGAAACAGCATGGTTCAGCTTTAACTTTACCAGTTGCTTACGCTCTTCTTCCAACCTTTCATTCAGATCGGCTGTACTTAACTCTCTGATTACTTCCTGTTTCATGTTTGATGTAAAATTTTATGCTTCTACAAAATCACGCCTCACGACAAACTTTGTTGCTATCGGCAATTTCTGGGCTGCCAGCCTTAAGGCCTCCTTGGCAACTTCCAATGGCACGCCCTCTGCTTCGAAAATAATGCGTCCGGGTGTTACTGGTGCAACAAAATACTCAGGAGCACCCTTACCTTTACCCATACGTACTTCAGCAGGTTTCTTTGTTACTGGCTTATCGGGAAATACACGAATCCAAATCTGGCCTTCGCGTTTCATATGTCGGGTAACAGCTTGTCGGGCTGCTTCGATTTGCCTTCCGGTCAACCAGCAATTTTCCAAAGACTTAATACCAAAGGAACCAAATGCGAGCTGATTTCCGCGCTGCGCCAGTCCTTTCATTCTGCCTTTCTGGTGTCTTCTGAACTTTGTCTTTTTTGGCTGTAACATGGTTACTTGATTATAATAGGTTTACAATATCTTATTTACGACGGCCACGCTGACGGGGAGCGCCAGTTCCAGCTTTAGGGGTAACAGCTTTTTTCACTCCTCCTACGCTGCTGGGTACAAGCTCGGGTCTACCATAGATTTCGCCCTTGCATATCCATACTTTGATACCGATGCGGCCATAAGTTGTATGAGCTTCGACCAATGCATAGTCAATGTCAGCCCTGAGCGTATGCAAAGGAATTCTTCCCTCCTTGTAAGATTCCCGGCGTGCCATTTCGGCACCACCAACACGACCTGAGATCATTACTTTGATTCCCTCGGCTCCGATGCGCATACTTGAGGTGATTGCAGTCTTGATTGCACGGCGGAACGAAATACGACCTTCAATCTGCTTGGCTATTGTTGAAGCTACAATGTAGGCATCCAACTCAGGCCTCTTGATTTCACTAATATTGATCTGTACTTCTTTTCCGGTGAGCTTCTTCAATTCCTCCTTAAGCTTATCTACTTCCTGTCCACCTTTACCGATTATCATTCCCGGACGGGCGGTGGATATGGTAACTGTAACTAATTTAAGAGACCGCTCGATGTTGATTTTTGAAATGCCAGCCTTTCCAAGACGAGCATTCAGGTACTTCCTGATTTTGTCGTCCTCTACAAGCTTGCTGGCAAAATCATTACCACCATACCAGTTAGAATCCCATCCTTTAATGATTCCTAACCTTAGTCCTATTGGATTCGTTTTTTGTCCCATTCAATTATTTCTTTGCAGATTCTTGTCTATATTTTTAACTCCTGATGACCGTCAGATCCGGCTGTCAATGACTAATGTAACATGATTTGAGCGCTTGCGCACGCGGTGGGCTCTGCCTTGTGGTGCCGGTTGAACCCTTTTTAGCATTCTGCCTGGATCAACAAAGATCTCTTTGATGTACAAATTGCTGTTCTCGATACGTGCACCGGTGTTCTTGGCTTCCCAGTTGGCAATAGCCGATCTGAGCAGCTTATATAACCTTCCGGAGGCTTCTTTTTGTGAAAACTGAAGCGCATGCAACGCCATCTCCACATTCATTCCACGTACCATATCTGCAGCAAGGCGCATCTTCCTTGGGGAAGTGGGGACATTATTCAAAGAGGCCATGTACGTAGATTTACGCTGCTCTTTGATTGCTTCGGCTCTGTTATGTTTTCTGGCTCCCATAGTTTACTTCTCCTTATTTTTTACCTTTTTCCTTTTTACCGGCATGACCTCTGAATATGCGTGTCGGGGCGAACTCGCCCAGCTTATGACCGACCATATTTTCAGTTACGTAAACCGGGATAAACTTGTTTCCATTGTGGACAGCAATAGTTTGTCCTACAAAATCAGGAGCAATCATTGATGCACGAGACCATGTTTTTATTACGGTCTTTTTGCCTGACTCAATATTGTCCATTACCTTTTTCTCGAGCTTAAAGTGGATATAAGGTCCTTTTTTTAGCGAACGGCTCATAGTGTTTATAATGTTTCTTCCTGATTATTTGCTATTTCTTCCTTCTTTCGATAATATACCTGTCTGAAGTATTCTTCTTCGAACGGGTTTTGTATCCTTTGGCTGGGATGCCTTTTCTTGAACGGGGGTGTCCGCCGGAGGCACGTCCTTCGCCACCACCCATAGGATGGTCAACAGGGTTCATTACAACACCCCTCACACGTGGACGACGTCCAAGCCAGCGGCTTCTGCCTGCCTTACCTGATTTCTCTAGGTTATGGTCAACATTTGATACCATACCAATGGTTGCCTTGCATGACTGCAGGATCATTCTGGTTTCACCTGAAGGCATCTTCAGGATGGCATATTTACCATCACGCGACATCAGCTGGGCATATGAACCGGCACTACGGGCCATTTTTGCACCCTGACCAGGTCTGAGTTCAATGTTATGGATTATGGTTCCAAAAGGCACTTCGCTTAAATAAAGTGAATTACCGACATTGGGAACCACACCTTTACCTGCATTGATCTCCTGGCCTACTTTGAGTCCCTGAGGGGCAATGATGTATCTTTTTTCACCATCAGCGTAGAATACGAGTGCGATACGCGCTGTGCGGTTCGGATCATACTCAATGGTCTTCACTGTTGCAGGAATACCCTCTTTATCGCGCTTGAAGTCGATAATACGGAATTTCTGTTTGTGACCTCCACCTACGTTTCGAATGGTACGGTGTCCATCATTATTCCTTCCACCAGTACTTTTCGCTGATGCGATCAGGGATTTCTCCGGTCTGTCGGTGGTAATTTCATCAAAAGCGCTTATTAGTTTAAAGCGCTGACCGGGAGTCGTTGGTTTGTATTTCTTTAAAGCCATTTATCTAAATGTTGCTAAAAAAATCAATCGTTTCACCTTCAGCCAAAGTCACAATAGCCTTTTTCACTGCTTTTGTCTTTCCGGAAATGATTCCGGTTTTGGTATAGCGTGTCTTTAACTTTCCGGAATAATTCATTGTGTTGACAGCAGCTACCTGCACTCCATAAAGATCCTTAATAGCAGCTATGATCTGGAGTTTGTTTGCCTTCTTGTCAACGATAAAGCCATACCGGTTGAGCTTTTCACCCATTGCGGTCATTTTCTCAGTGATAACCGGTTTAATAATGATATTCATCGTTTTGAACGGTTTTATTGTTTCTATTCAATTAGGACAGCATTTCGCTGATCCGCTGTAATGAACTCTCTGTTACAAAAAGGCTCTTGGCACTAAGGATATCAAATGTATTCAGACTCCCCGCTGTTGTGATCTTTGCCCTTTGAATATTCCGTGCAGACAGCACAATGTTTTGGTCAACCTGAGCAAGTACAAACAAGGCTTTGCGGTCAGCGTCCTTGAATTTGTCAAGCATCTGACTAAACGTCTTGGTCTTGGGGGTTTCAAATGTAAAATCCTCAAGCACTACAATTTTGTTTTCCAGAGCCTTGTATGCTAGGGCTGACTTGCGCGCAAGCTGCTTCACTTTTTTGTTGAGCTTAAAACTGTAGTCGCGGGGTTGTGGGCCGAAAACCCTGCCTCCGCCAACAAAAAGAGGCGATTTAACGCTACCTGCTCTGGCAGTGCCGGTTCCCTTTTGCTTTTTGATCTTCTTCGTACTGGCATTTATCTCACTCTTTTCTTTCGATTTGTGAGTGCCCTGACGTTGGTTAGCAAGATATTGCTTTGTATCCAGGTAAATGGCGTGGTCGTTGGGCTTAACACCAAACACAGCCTCATCAAGCATAACCTTGCGTGAAGTGGCTTCGCCGTTAATATTATGAACTACTAATTCCATCTCTCAATTTTTAAAAATCCGTTTACAGGGCCAGGAACGGCGCCTTTAACTAAAATAAGGTTCTTTTCGGGAATAATTTTCACAATCTGAAGATTGATTACCTTTACCCGATGGTTGCCCATCTGACCAGCCATTCTGACACCTTTCATAACCCTTGAAGGATAGGAAGAAGCACCAAGAGATCCGGGTGCACGAAGCCTGTTGTGCTGTCCGTGTGTAGCATCACCCACACCGCTAAAACCATGACGTTTCACAACTCCCTGAAAACCTTTCCCTTTGCTGATACCAACAACATCAACAAATTCACCCTCCATGAAAACATCAACACTTAAAACATCTCCAAACTGCTTACGCTGTTCAAAACGGGTGAATTCACTCACATATCTTTTCGGGCTTGCATTGGCTTTCCCAAAGTGGCCTTTCATGGCCTTAGTGGTATGCTTTTCTTTCTTATCACCGAAAGCCAGCTGAACGGCTTCATAACCATCCTTTTCTTTGGTTCTGATCTGAGTGACCACGCATGGCCCAGCTTCAATAACTGTGACAGGAATATTTTTTCCCGCTGCGTCATAAATGCTGGTCATCCCAATTTTCTTTCCTAATAAACCTGACATCGCTATAATCTTTTATGATAAATGATTACTATATGAAGCGTCACACCTTGATTTCCACTTCAACGCCGCTGGGCAGTTCGAGCTTCATCAATGCATCAATAGTTTGGGAAGTCGAACTGTAAATATCCAGCAATCGCTTGTAGGAACTAAGCTCAAACTGCTCCCTTGATTTTTTATGCACAAATGTTGAACGCAATACAGTGTAGATCTTCTTGTCAGTTGGCAATGGGATCGGACCGCTTACAACAGCACCAGTGGTTTTGATGGTTTTTACGATCTTTTCGGCTGATTTGTCTACCAGATTGTGATCGTACGACTTCAATTTAATTCTTATTCTTTGGCTCACGGTTGAGAAATATTAGATTAACTAATTATTTTACAATACCTTTTGATTTATTTATAACTGCCTCGGCAATACTGTCGGGAGCTTCCTGATATCTGCTGAATTCCATAGTCGAATTTGCCCTGCCACTGCTAAGTGACCGCAGTGATGTAACGTATCCAAACATTTCTGAAAGCGGCACATCAGCTTTAATTACCTGAAGACCAATTTTGGCAGTCACCTCGCGTACAACTGCCCTGCGTTTATTCAAGTCGCCGGTTACGTCACCGAGATACTCATCAGGAGTGTTCACCTCCACCTTCATGATAGGCTCGAGAAGAACTGATTTTGCTTTCCGGCAGGAATTCTTGTAACCAATGCGCGCTGCCATTTCAAACGACAACGAATCGGAGTCAACCGTATGGTACGAACCATCGATCACTTTCACCTTTATGCTGTCAACAGGGAAACCCGCAAGCACTCCATTGGTCATTGACTCGCGGAATCCTTTCTGAATGGCAGGCATGAATTCGCGTGGAATATTCCCCCCTTTAACATCGTCAATAAATTGCAGGCCCACAAAATTGTCATCTGCCGGCCCAATCTCAAACTGGATATCAGCGAATTTCCCGCGACCTCCGGTCTGTTTTTTATACACTTCACGGTGTGAAGCACTGCTGATCAGCGCCTCCTTGTAAGCAACCTGCGGTCTACCCTGATTGCACTCAACTTTAAACTCACGTTTAAGCCTGTCAATCAAAATTTCGAGATGCAGTTCACCCATACCCGAAATAATCGTCTGACCAGAATCTTCATCGGTTTTGACCTTAAATGTCGGGTCTTCTTCGGCCAGTTTAGCAAGAGCCATTGACATCTTATCCATATCACCCTGTGTCTTGGGTTCAATGGCAACACTGATAACCGGCTCGGGGAAGGTCATGGATTCAAGCAGAATAGGATGCTTTTCTTCACACAAGGTGTCGCCTGTGCGGATGATTTTAAAACCAACTGCAGCTCCTATGTCACCTGCTTCAATAACATCAAGTGGATTTTGCTTGTTAGCATGCATTTGCATGATACGCGAAATCCTCTCTTTTTTATTTGTAGAAGCATTCAAAACATAAGAACCAGATTCCAGCTTACCTGAGTAAACCCTGAAGAAAGCTATACGTCCAACGAATGAATCTGTAGCAATCTTAAATGCCAATGCACTGAAAGGTTCATTTGAATCAACCTTTCTAAGTTCGTTCTTCTCAGTAAATGGGTTCAATCCGGTCACCGCATCCACATCAAGCGGACTAGGAAGAAATTGAATCACGCCATTAAGGAGCATCTGTACTCCCTTATTCTTAAATGAAGCACCACACATGACAGGCGTAATACGCATTTCGACTGTTGCTTTGCGAATATGGAACAAAATTTCATCCTCAGTGATGGCATTATGATCCTCCATAAACTTCTCGAGAAGCTCATCGCTTTCCTCTGCAACTCCTTCAATCAATTTCAGGCGGTACTCTTCAACAACTTCAATTAAATCATCAGGAATTGGAACTTCCGTCATGACCACACCTTTTGTGGTGTCATCCCAAACAAAAGCCTTGTTCCGGATGAGGTCAACAACACCTTTAAAAGTATCTTCTTCGCCAATGGGAATTTGCAATGGAATAGGATTGGCGCCTAGTCGTTCCCTGATTTGTGATACTACACTATAAAAGTCAGCTCCGGAGCGATCCATCTTATTGACAAAACACAAACGCGGAACTTTGTATTTATCAGCTTGTCTCCACACTGTTTCGGATTGTGGTTCAACACCTCCAACAGCGCAAAACAATGCTACTGCACCATCCAAAACCCTGAGCGAGCGCTCAACTTCAACAGTGAAGTCAACGTGTCCGGGGGTATCTATGATGTTAATCTTGTACTTATTATTGTCATAATCCCAAAAAACCGTAGTTGCAGCAGAGGTGATCGTAATGCCCCTCTCCTGTTCCTGCACCATCCAATCCATTGTGGCCGATCCTTCATGAACCTCACCTATCTTATGACTTCTGCCGGTATAATACAGTATCCTTTCGGTTGTAGTCGTTTTACCGGCATCAATATGGGCCATAATGCCGATATTGCGCGTTAGCTGAAGTTTGTGGGTTATATTTTTCAGGTCGAAGGACATGTGTGGGATGGGATGTTTCTTTTTAGAACCTGAAATGTGAAAATGCTTTATTTGCTTCGGCCATACGGTGGGTATCCTCTTTCTTTTTAAAAGCAGCTCCTTCTTCTTTGAAAGCTGCAAGAATTTCACCTGCTAGTTTTTGGCCCATAGATTTTTCGTGCCTTTTGCGTGAATATCCGATAAGATTCTTCATTCCGATGGACATTTTACGGTTAGGTCTGATTTCAGATGGGATCTGGAAGGTGGCTCCTCCGATACGCCGGCTGCGAACTTCTACTGCCGGAGTGACATTTGCAAGGGCTTTTTTCCATACCTCCACGCAATCCTCACCACTTTTCTGGGAGACGATGTCCATAGCCTCGTAAAATATCTGGTAGGCAACGTTCTTCTTTCCCCTAAGCATGATGTTGTTGACGAACTTGGTCACCAACACATCATTGAATCTTGGGTCAGGAAGAATAATTCTTTTCTTTGGTTTAGCTTTTCTCATGGCTAACTATCTTTATTTAATACAGTTATGGACGGTGAATTACTTTTTCTTGGGGCGCTTGGCTCCATATTTTGAACGTCTTTGTTTGCGGCCTTCAACCCCTGAGGTATCCAATGCTCCACGAATGATGTGGTAACGAACTCCAGGCAAATCCTTTACACGACCACCCCTTATCATAACAATGGAGTGTTCCTGAAGGTTGTGACCTTCACCAGGAATGTAGGCATTCACTTCTTTTCCATTAGTCAGCCTGACCCTTGCTACTTTACGCATAGCCGAGTTCGGTTTTTTGGGAGTAGTAGTATACACCCTTACGCAAACTCCACGCCTCTGTGGGCATGAATCAAGTGCAGGTGACTTGCTTTTATCAACCAGTTTTTGGCGTCCCTTACGCACTAATTGTTGAATAGTAGGCATTTTGTGCTATTTAATTTTAAGTGTCTGTCCCTGTTTTTTGGGAGTGCAAAAGTACATAAAATTATTTATGTACCTAAGCTAATTAAAATAAATTTTGAACAGAATAGTTGAAGGAAGGTGTAAAGCCCCGTAAGGGTCTTAAAACCACGAAAACTCCGTATGAAAGAACTCAACCGTGGAGTTTCGTCAGAACCTATAACGTTTCAGCTTCTCAGGTTCCTTTAACTATAACATTTCCAGTTATTTCAATTTTCCCTATCAAATGGGGCTGCAAAGGTAAAAAGTTTTTTTTATCTGGCAACGATTCACCATCATTTTTCTGACTTTTTTTAGTGGTGATGGAAGATTTAAATCTCGTCTATACATACCATTTGCATTTAATCTTTTGATTTACAGATTTTAAACTTAGAAAGAACCATCCTATCAATTCTGAAAGATATTTTTAAGACAAAGACTGTTCATTTCATCACTGTTTACTAACTGTGCCTGACATTTTGATGAAAATTATCAAACAGGTCCTTCAGCTCCCCTGAAAAACGGATATGTACATCGATTCGGGCAAAAAAGTTAGCTTTGCGGTCAAATAAAACCTGACTTTGAGCGACATTTTAACACATCTGAACCAGGCACAAAAACAAGCAGTTGAGTGCTCTGAAGGCCCTGTGATGATCATTGCCGGAGCAGGTTCGGGCAAGACAAGAGCCCTTACCTACCGGATTGCACATCTGATTAACACAGGGGTTGATCCATTTAATATTCTGGCCCTTACATTTACTAACAAGGCAGCCCGTGAAATGAAAAACAGGGTGATTTCCTTAATAGGGTCATCTGAAGGACGTAATGTGTGGATGGGGACTTTTCACTCTGTTTTTGCCAAAATACTGAGGATTGACGGGAACAACCTCGGTTATTCATCAAACTTCACCATTTATGATACTGATGACAGCAAAAGACTGATCAAATCAATCATCACCGACTTCAACCTCGACCCGAAATTATATGCCGTTTCTTTTGTGCTTCACAGGATTTCAAGTGCAAAATCAAACCTTTTTTCAGCTAATGATTATATTAACGACAGCGAAATAAGGGCTGCCGACCAAAAGAGTGGCAAAGGAATGATTGGCGAAATATTTCAAGCCTATAACGCAAGGTTACGCCGGTCGGATGCCATGGATTTCGATGACCTGCTTTTTAACACTAACCTTCTTTTCAGGGACTATCCTGAAATCCTCTACAAATATCAGCACAAATTCAGGTATGTATTGGTTGACGAATATCAGGATACAAATCATGCTCAATACTTTATTCTGAAAAAACTCGCTGCACTGCACGAAAATATCTGCGTGGTTGGTGATGATGCGCAAAGCATCTATGCTTTCAGGGGTGCTAACATCCGTAACATTCTAAATTTTAAGAATGATTATCCTGACCATAAATTGTTCAGGCTGGAGCAAAACTACAGATCATCGAAAACCATTGTTAAAGCTGCCAATAACATTATTGCCAACAATAAAGATCAGATCAGGAAAACAATCTGGACCGACAATGATGATGGCGAACTGATCACTTTGCTGCGTGCAAAGTCAGACCAGGAGGAGGCAACCCTTGTGGCGAACTCAATTTTCGGGGTCAAAATGTCCCAACAGCGTAAAAACAGCGATTTTGTCATTTTGTACAGGACAAATGCCCAATCAAGGAATTTTGAAGAGGCACTTCGAAAACAAAATATACCTTATAAGATATACGGCGGTTTATCATTCTACAGCAGAAAGGAAATCAAAGACCTTTTGGCTTATTTCAGGCTGGTGATCAATCCGCATGATGAAGAAGCTTTCTTGCGGGCTATCAATTACCCTGCCCGTGGTATCGGGAAAACCAGTATTGAACGCTTACAGGTTATTGCTGACCAAAACGAGAAAAGCCTTTGGGATGTAGCCTGCCAGATCAATAACCTTAACAGCGAGATAAACAGGCCAACCATTGCCCGAATCATGGATTTCGCAATTATGATCAGGAGTTTCAAGGCCATGCTTCATACGCACAATGCATTCGACCTCGCGAAACACATCACGGCATCAGTGAATATAATTAAGGAGCTTAAAGAAGATGACAGCCCCGAAGGAATCAGCAGGATTGAAAACATCGAGGAACTTTTAAATGCCATAAAGGATTTTACAACCCGTGAACCTGAACCCAGTCTTGATGGCAATGATGAACAAGCCGGAATGAAACTCCTCAGTGAGTTTATGTCGGAAGTATCACTGATCACTGATGCAGACAAAGAAGACAAGAATGATGCAGACTATGTGCTTCTGATGACAATTCATGCGGCAAAAGGACTTGAGTTTCCTTATGTATATGTTGTTGGACTTGAAGAAAACCTTTTTCCCTCAATTCAATCACTCAACACACGCGAAGATCTGGAGGAAGAACGACGGTTGTTCTATGTTGCCGTTACCCGGTCTGAATTGAAGTTAACACTTAGTTATGCCGAAAGCCGTTTTCGTTGGGGTAACCTGACAATGTGCGAACCAAGTCGTTTTATTGATGAAATTGATCCGCACTTTATAGATAAACCGCGTCGAGCGCCTTTTTCCGGCCCATCCTTTTTACAAAGCAGCAGTGAGATGTCCGATACCAAAGCATCAAAAATGAAACCTTTACATCCAACTGCAAGCCAAACTGACGCAACAAATGCTAATGAGTCTTTTGAAGCCTCAGACACAACTGCGCTGCAAACAGGCATGACAGTTGCCCATCAGAAATTTGGTACAGGAAAGGTTATCAGCGTTGAAGGCAAAGGAGCCGACAAGAAAGCAACTGTATTTTTCAACGGTTTCGGACAAAAGCAACTCTTGCTGAAATTCGCCCGTTTGCAGATACTTGAATAGTGTTGAAAAAAAGCATTAATTTTGAGGCCTGAATAACAACTTGTTATTTGCAACCCTAATCCATCCACACCTTATATTATATAACCACATCATATGGAGTACAACACAGGCAGAGATTCACTGATCATTCCAGAGTATGGCCGCAACATTCAGATCATGATCAGGCATCTGTTAACGATTGAGGACCGTGAAAAAAGAAATCACGCTGCAAATTTTATCGTCAATGTAATGGCTCAGATGAATCCTCATGTACGTGATGCTCAGGATTACAAGCACAAGCTTTGGGATCACCTTCACATTATTTCTGATTTCAAGCTCGATGTAGATAGTCCATATCCTCCACCGATTCCTGAAAAACTGAACGTCAGGCCACAGCATGTTGGCTATTCGAGCAAGCAAATCAAATTTGGTCATTTCGGCAGGTACCTGATAGACCTGATTGAGAAAGCCTCCGTTTATGAAGATGGAGAAGAAAAAGTAGCTTTCGCCCAAAGCATTGCCAACCAAATGAAAAAATCCTATCTGAACTGGAACAAAGACAGTGTTTCAGATACTACAATCACCGAAAACCTTGCTGATCTGTCTCATGGCAGATTAAAACTACCTGAAGACATCAAATTAGTAGCTGCCAGCGAGGTAATCCAGCGAAACATTCAGCCGGTTGGCAACAGGAAGAAAAAATTCAACACCAAAAAAGATATGAATCAGGGATTCCAAAGAAGGAATCCAAGACCAAGATAGAATTATCTTGTAAGTTTATGGATTAGGCTGTCGGACCATTTTCACTTTACAATCCGTACGTCAAAACACCAAAAGCTTAATCCACTTTTTTTGTTTTACTGTCCTAAAAACCATAGCGGCAATGAGTTCATTCAAAATTACCGGTGGGCAGACCCTTTCAGGCATTATTGAGCCACAGGGTGCCAAAAATGAAGCCTTACAGATCATCAGCGCTACCCTTTTAACCGACCAGGAAGTTGTTATCAACAATCTTCCCGATATTCAGGACGTGAACAACCTGATTGACCTGATTGAGGCTATGGGTGCGGAAGTGAATCGGATAACAAGATCCTCGGTTAAGATAAAGGCTGAAAAAATTAACCTTGAATATCTTCAATCTTTCGATTTTAGTCTCCGGGCGGTTAAGCTCAGAGGGAGTATCATGGTTCTCGGCCCTTTGGTTGCCAGGTTTGGTCTTGCATATATCCCTCAACCCGGAGGAGATAAAATCGGCAGAAGGCGCTTAGACACCCATTTTACTGGCTTACAAAAACTCGGAGCGGTTTTTACGGAATATGGTGAAAACGGGCTTTACAAGGTTGAAGCCGCCAATGGCCTAAAGGGTTGCTACATGCTACTCGACGAAGCTTCGGTTACCGGAACAGCAAATGTAGTCATGGCAGCAGTGCTGGCTCAGGGGCAATCAACGATATTCAATGCGGCATGTGAGCCTTATGTTGCCCAGTTGTGCAGAATGCTGAACAGAATGGGAGCACATATAGAAGGTATCGGATCGAACCTGCTGACCATTTCTGGGGTTAACAAGTTGTCAGGCACTTCACACAGTATGTTGTCCGACATGATTGAGGTTGGAAGCTTCATAGGACTGGCCGCCATCACAGGTGCTGACATTACTATAAAAAATGCAGGTGTCAGTCATCTTGGAATCATCCCCGATGTGTTTGGAAAGTTGGGAATTAAGCTGGATATAAACGGTGACGACATCCACATACCCAGTCATGACCACTATGAGGTGGAAACCTTCATGGATGGAAGCATCATGACCATTGCAGATGCTCCCTGGCCTGGTTTTACTCCCGATCTCATCAGTATTGTGCTGGTGGTTGCCACACAGGCGAAGGGTGCGGTTCTTATTCACCAAAAAATGTTCGAAAGCAGATTGTTCTTTGTGGACAAACTTATTGACATGGGGGCACAGATCATCCTTTGCGATCCACACAGGGCAAACGTAATCGGGCTTGATCACAAACACACACTCCGTGGTATCCGAATGAGTTCACCCGACATCAGGGCCGGGGTCGCCCTTCTTATTGCAGCATTATCCGCACAGGGAACCAGTATAATTGATAACATTGACCAGATAGACAGGGGCTATCAATACATTGATTCCAGACTCAGTAAATTAGGGGCACTAATCGAGCGCATTGACTGATTCCTGCCAATTTGTCAAAAACACTGAGGTTGGCAAAAAACTTGTTGACCTGTGAACAAACTGTATCAAAAAAAACTATTTGCAATCTATGGAAGAACATAAAGAAGGGCTTAACGAAGAATTCGAAGACATCAGCTTCGGTAGCGAAGATGCAACCACAGCTGAAAAAAGCGGCAAGAAAGAAAAGAAAAGCCGTAAAGACAGGAAAAACGAAGCAGCTTTTGCAGATATGAAGGCAAAAAATGAAGAGTTAAATGATAAATATCTGCGACTTTTTTCCGATTTCGACAACTTCAGGAAAAGGACCCTGAAAGAAAAAACTGAGCTTACCAAAACAGCCACAGAAGACCTCATCAAAAATCTGCTCATTGTGGTTGATGATATGGAACGTGCCATTGAAATGGCACCAAATGATTCCGGAATCAACAGTCTTACTGAAGGTGTTGTCCTCATTTACAACAAATTGATGAAAACTCTAAAAGACAAAGGACTGGAAGAGATCCATGCAAAAGGACAAGATTTTGACACCGATTTCCATGAAGCACTAACCAATATACCCGCTCCCGACCCGAGCCAAAAAGGAAAAGTCATTGACGTGATCCAAAAAGGCTACACGCTTGGCGGAAAAGTTATTCGTTTTGCCAGGGTAGTCGTTGGCAATTAATCAATTCAACAACAACCAAACATGTCGAAAAGAGATTATTACGAGGTGCTCGAAGTTGATAAAAACGCAACGGAAAGCGACATCAAAAAAGCCTACCGCAAAATGGCACTAAAATATCATCCTGACAAAAATCCGGATGACAAGAAAGCTGAAGACATGTTTAAGGAAGCTGCTGAAGCATATGAGGTGTTAAGCGACCCTGATAAGAAGGCACGATACGATCGTTATGGCCATGCGGGAATGGGCGGGGCATCAGGCTCAGGAGGATTTGGCGGAGGGATGAGCATGGATGACATCTTTAGCCAGTTCGGTGATATTTTCGGTGGTGCTTTTGGTGGTTTTGGAGGCCAGTCGCAGCGCGGACGTAGGGTGAACAAAGGCTCAAACCTGAGGGTAAAGGTACGGTTGAACCTCCAGGAGGTTGCCAACGGAGTTGAAAAGAAGATCAAAGTAAGCAAATACGTTTCGTGTAAAAATTGTCGCGGAACCGGAGCAGACAGCGGCACCTCCTACTCCACATGCAACACCTGCCATGGTTCGGGACATGTAACACGTGTTACCAATACTTTTCTTGGTCAGATGCAGACCACCTCAACCTGCCCTTCATGCGGCGGCGAAGGACGCAGCATCACCAAACCATGTAACAATTGTCATGGAAACGGGGTTGTAAAAGAAGATGACATCATCACATTAAACATTCCTGCCGGTGTTGCCGAAGGCATGCAGCTTTCGGTAAATGGCAAAGGCAATGCAGGTGCACGCGGAGGTATCCCAGGCGACCTGATTGTGCTTATTGAAGAAGAGAAGAACCCTGATCTTGAACGTGACGGAAATAATTTGCTGCACAATCTGTTTATCAGTTTTTCGGATGCTGCACTCGGGGCTCAGGTTGATGTTCCTACAATTGACGGCAAAGCACGGTTGAAAATTGCTCCCGGAACACAATCGGGAAAAATTCTGCGGCTTAAAGGCAAAGGCCTGCCGTCGGTGAATGGTTACGGGAACGGCGACCTGTTGATTAATATCAACGTTTGGATACCCAAGGAATTAAGTAAAGAAGAAAAAAATATCCTGGAAAAATTCCGCGACTCGGCCAACTTTAAACCCAACCCAACACAATCTGAGAAAAGCTACTTCGACAAAATGAAGGATTTTTTCTCCTGATAAGATCAGCCTATGATTTTTTTCGAAACCCGTCAGGTAAGCAAACGATATGCCCATCACCTGGCACTTGATAAGGTGAGTATCAGCGTGCCTCAGCAAAGCATTTACGGCTTGCTGGGGCCAAACGGTGCAGGCAAAACATCCCTGATCAGGATTATTAACCAGATAACTGCCCCCGATGAGGGACAGTTGTTTCTAAAAGGCAGACCCCTGAAACCCTCGGATACCTCACTCATCGGTTATCTGCCCGAAGAGCGCGGACTCTATAAAAAAATGAAGGTTGGCGAACAGGCTCTTTACCTCTCACAATTAAAAGGCATCAGCCACAGTGAGGCAAAAAAACATTTGGGTGAATGGTTCGAAAAGTTTGAAATAACTGCCTGGTGGAATCGTAAAGTTGAGGAGCTGAGCAAGGGCATGCAACAAAAAATACAGTTCATTGTCACAGTGATTCATAAACCTGAACTTCTGATTTTCGACGAGCCTTTCAGTGGTTTTGACCCAATTAATGTGAATCTGTTAAAGGATGAAATCCTTAACCTTCGAAACAACGGGTCAACCATTCTCTTTTCGACCCATAATATGGCATCAGTTGAGGAACTCTGCAGCCACATTGCATTGATAAACAGCAGCCGGAAGGTTGTTGAAGGGTCGGTTGGAGAAGTAAAAAAACAACACCGCACACACACATATTCGCTGAAGATGAATCATCTGACCAAAAATCCTGCTGATTTCCTTCCCATCAACTTCAGGCTCATCGAACATAAAATTGATTCCGACGGAATCATAACCATTAATGTTCAAGCCGACGGAACAGAGCAAGCTAACGAACTGATTGGAATTTTTGCTAAGCACGGCGAGATATTGGGCTACAATGAGATGACACCTTCGATGAATGACATTTTTATCAAACTGGTCAATCAGTCAAAACCCAACAGAAATGAATAAAATAGCCCTGATTATCCGCCGCGAATACCTGACCAGGGTTATGAAACGCAGCTTTATCGTCATGACGTTTCTGGGCCCCGTTCTGATGGCTGCACTTATGATAGTGCCTGTTTATCTTGCTTCGTTATCCGATATTAGTGAACGAAAGATAGCCATACTTGATGAAACTGGTTGGTTCATGGGTAAATTTGAGAAAGGGGACAACCTAAATTTCGAATACGTTTTCAATGACCTCAATACCGAAAAGGAAAACCTGAAGGCCGGTGATTATGACGCTCTGCTTTATATCCCAAAACCGGAATTGAATATTCCGGTTAATGCTGAATTATTCAGTATCAAACAAGCCTCGATGAATATGCGTTCATATATCAGAAATGTAATGAAAACCGAGGTTGAGAACCGCAAACTTCTGGCATCTGGCATTGATCCTGATATAATTAAATCATCTAAGGCCAACATCAATATTGTGACCATACGCCTTGATAATGATGGAAGTGAATCGAGATCATTTACTGAAGTTGAAGTTGCACTTGGTATTTTTTCGGCCATTTTGATCTACTTTTTTATCTTTTTGTTTGGTTCTCAAGTCCTCAGGGGCGTTATTGAAGAAAAAACAAACCGCATCATTGAAGTCATTATTTCTTCTGTGAAGCCTTTTCAGCTGATGATGGGCAAAATAGTTGGAGTAGCCCTTGTCGGACTGACCCAGTTTTTGCTTTGGGTAGTCCTCACCGGCATCATATATGTGATTTTTGTTTCTTTAGTGGATATGCCCTTGGAAGCCGGGTCATCAGTTTTAGGACAGGGATCAGCAATAAGCCCCGGAACTGAATTGTTTGCACAGGATGGAGATAACCAAGACGGGATTAAACAAGTGATGGAAGTAATTCATTCGATCCATTTTGGCGCCATGATTTTCAGTTTCATTGTTTATTTTCTTGGGGGTTATCTGCTTTATGCAGCCCTATTTGCCGCCATTGGCTCAGCTGTGGACAATGAAACCGACACTCAGCAATTTATGCTGCCTGTATCAATACCCTTGATTCTTGGCATTGTATTATCAAACCTTATTGTGAACAACCCCGATGGCTCTTTGGCTTTTTGGCTGTCCATCATACCACTTACTTCACCTGTAATTATGATGGTAAGGATCCCCTTTGGAGTTCCTGTGTGGGAACTTGCTCTTTCAATGACTTTGCTTGTTGCCGGCTTTATCTTCACCACATGGCTAGCCGCCAAAATATACAGGACAGGAATCCTAATGTATGGTAAAAAGGCAAGTTATGCCGAGCTTTGGAAATGGCTACGACATCATTAAAAAAGAAATGTAACTGAGTCCCATGACCCAACTGACCAATTTTAGTCAGGCAAGCCAGTAAAGATAATACATTCAGTCCATTTATATCTGCCCGAAGAGAACGTTAGCTTTATGCTGTAAGTTTCACAGATCAAAGATTGTGTTTTATCGAGTATATCTTATGTCAACTGAATGAAATCATCACTATCAATAGGGAATAGGTTAGACTGGCTGAAATGACTGATTAGGATGTATTTAAGGATTGTCTGGCAGTGATTACTTCTGACAACACATTGATTATTATACTCTTAAGTGTATTAAAAGTCTGATTGGTTATTTTGGGATTAAATATCAGAATAATTGGCAGTTGTCAAATAATATGCTAATTTTGCACCCTCAAAAAAAGAACACAAGCAGCATTAACTTAATTCTCAATCAGAAATGCAAAACAAAGGAGCTATCAAGGTTTTTGCCATTGCCCTTGCGATTGTATCGCTTTACCAGTTGTCCTTCACTTTTGTAGCCCAACGGGTTGAAAAGAAGGCAAGGCAATATGCCAACAGTGAAGCAACGGTAAGCCTTGCCAGAAAGATGGCACAGGACAATGATATTTTATATGGGTATTATCTCGATTCCATTTCGGACGCCCGCGAAGCTTACTATCTGGATTCGATGGATAATGTAGTGGTTTACAACATCCTGATCGACAAGTACACTTTTCGCAAGGCAAAAGAAAGGGAAATAAATCTTGGACTTGACCTCAAAGGCGGTATGAACGTAGTTCTTGAGGTTTCGGTTGTTGATATCATTCAAGCCCTTTCGGGAAACAGTAAAGATCCCGTATTTGTGCAAGCTATGCAACTCGCCCGCGAAAAACAAAAAAACAGCCAGAAAGATTTTGTTACCCTCTTCGGCGAATCATTCAATGAGGTTGACCCTAATGCCCAGCTGGCTTCAATTTTTTTGTTTGAGTTCAAGGACAGAGGCATTAACGTAAATTCCACCAACAGCGAAGTTTTATCCGTAATCCGTCAGGAAACCGAAAGTGCCATTGACAGGTCTTTTCAGATTCTGCGCACTAGGATTGACCGTTTCGGCGTAACCCAGCCCAACATCCAGCGTTTGGCCGTTTCAGGACGTATATTGGTCGAGTTGCCCGGTATCAAGGATCCGAAACGCGTTCGCAAATTGCTGCAGGGAACGGCACAGCTCGAATTCTGGGAAACATACAACTTCTCTGAATTGTACTCATTTTTCGATGAGGCCAACCAAAGGTTAGCCGAAATGAATGTTGATAATCAAAAAACTGAATCCAGTGTTGGTTCTGATGCAAGCAGTTCAGACCCATTGGCAAATAATGACTCTGAAACATCTCAGGATCAAGAAGCTACTGAACCTGAATCTGCCGGTGACACAACCTCCGGTTCACTACTCGACCAGATAAAAAGTGACACCGCAAGTAAAGATCAGGAATCGTTTGAAGAGTACTCGAAAAAGAATCCTTTATATGCCTATCTGATGCCTTCCTATTTCCCTGATGAATCAGGCAGATACTTCCCGGGCAATACTGCAAGGGTTGGAACAGCACTTGTTAAGGACACTGCTATGATCAACAACATGCTTCGCAGAGTTAGTAATGTGTTCCCGAGGAATATGAAACTTGCCTGGACCGTAAAACCAAGAGCATCAACACCAGGTCAGTCAAACGTCCTTGAATTGGTTGCTCTGAAAGGATCGCGCGATAACAAGGCGGCTATGGGAGGCGAGGTTATCATTGACGCACGCCAGGATTTTGACCAGAACGGCAGGGTTGAAGTTACCATACAGAAAAACAGCGAAGGTGCCAAAAGCTGGAAGAGGCTAACAGGCGAAAACATTGGCAGACAGATTGCCATAGTACTTGATGATTATGTCTATTCATATCCTGTTGTAAATGATGAAATTCCCAATGGCCGTTCATCCATTTCAGGTGGTGATATGTCCATAGAAGAAGCCCAGGATTTATCAAATATCCTCAAAGCCGGTAAACTTCCTGCTCCATCCAAGATTATGGAAGAGGCAGTTGTAGGCCCATCATTGGGCCGTGAAGCCGTAAGCGCCGGTCTTTGGTCATTTGTGCTGGCTTTTGTACTTGTTTTAGTGTACATGGTAATTTATTACCACAGAGCAGGTTTTGTGGCCGACCTTGCCCTGTTTACCAACATTTTCTTCCTTTTAGGGGTACTTGCCTCATTGGGCGCTGTACTCACTCTTCCCGGTATTGCCGGTATCGTGCTCACTTTAGGTATGGCTGTGGATGCCAACGTAATAATCTATGAGCGTATCAAAGAAGAAGTCAGGGCCGGAAAAGGCATACGACTTGCGATCACCGACGGGTATAAAAATGCTTACTCAGCCATTATTGACGGTAACGTAACTACTTTGCTCACAGGTATCGTTCTTTACACCTTCGGATCAGGCCCTGTTCAGGGTTTTGCTACCACCCTGATCATTGGTTTGTTGACCTCACTCTTTACCTCAATCCTGATTTCGAGGATTATTTTTGTGTACCTGCTCGACAACAATAAACCAGTCAGCTTCAGCACAAGATTCACCAGAGATTTCCTGGCAAACGCCAACTTCAATTTCCTTGGAATGCGCAAAAAAGCCTATGTGTTTTCAGCCATCATGATAGTAATCAGTCTTACTTCACTAACCTTTAGGGGGTTAAACTATGGGGTTGATTTCACCGGAGGTCGCACTTATCTGGTTCGATTCGATCAGGATGTAACTGTTAACAACGTCAGGACTGCTCTTGCTGCGGAGTTCCCTGAAGCAGTTCCTGAGGTTAAAACCTTCGGACCTTCTCGTCAGGTAAAGATTACTACTAAATTTATGATTGATGATGACAGCAAGGAAGTAGATTCCATCATTCAGCAAAAATTGTATAATGGATTGAACCAGTTTTTTGCTGCATCAATTAACTACAATCAGTTTACAAGTGACGAGGAAGCTGATGATAAACTAATCGGAATACTTAGTTCACAAAAGATCGGGCCAACCATCGCAAGCGACATCAGAAACAAAGCCATCATGGCAATTATCTTCTCGCTCATTATAATTTTCAGTTACATTGCCATCCGCTTCCGCAAATGGCAGTATGGGCTTGCCGGTGTCATTGCGCTGTTCCACGACTCGATTATCGTTCTTGGATTATTTTCACTGTTTTACAACATTCTGCCATTTAACATGGAAGTTGATCAGGCTTTTATAGCGGCAATCCTTACCATTATTGGTTACTCGATCAACGACACCGTGATCATTTTCGACAGGATCAGGGAAAATGTGGGACTACATCCGAAGCGCAGCCTGATGCAGAACATCAATGACGGGCTCAACCAAACCCTTGCCAGAACGATCAATACCTCGGGTACAACTATCATGGTATTGTTGATAATTTCAATATTTGGCGGTGAAGTAATCCGCGGATTTGTCTTTGCACTTCTTGTTGGTATCCTCTTTGGTACTTATTCTTCTGTATTCAACGCAAGTCCTTTAGTTTTCGACTTGTTGACCAGGAAGAAAAATCAGGCAATAATTGCAGACAAACAAGAAGCAAACAACCCGAAAAAGAAAGCGTAAGCCATTCTTTGTAAAATAGTAAAACCCGGCCCACAAAGCCGGGTTTTTTTATTCGTCACAGACATAGTTTTCGTACTTTTGCCTTAATTAATATTATATATGCTGTTATTTTTTGACCTCGGAGCAGGCGAAATATTTGTTATAGTGTTGATATTGATAGTCGTTTTCGGACCTAAACAGATTCCTGAAATTGCCCGAAACCTCGGAAAAACCATCAACGAGATGAAACGTGCATCATCTGACTTCAAAAACGAAATCAACAAGGAAGTTCAACGGATTGAGCGCGAAGAACGTTATCAGGAGTTCCTTAAACTGAAATCCGAACCCGAATTGCCTGAGAATACGCCCCCGGAAGAAAATCATAACGCTCAAATAACCAAGGAAACAGTATCGAAGAAACAAACGGAAAACCAATAAAAAATTAATTTCAGCGTTACATTAAGTTAATAATATTAACTGACTTATGAAGCAAAGCATTTGTATCGGACTTATCATTTTTCTGGGATTGCTGGCCCACAGTCCGGTTCATGCCCAAAGAAACCCAGCCCGCTCGGCAGATGATGCTTTCGACCGCAAGCAATACTCTGTAGCAATAGACAGGTATAAAAAAGCATACAACAAAACCAGGCGTAATTCAGGCGAACGCGAACGAATCAGCTACAGGCTGGCCCAATCCTATCAATTCACCGGTAATTATAAACGGGCTGAAGCTACTTACAGGAGGCTCACGAGAACCGAAATTGACAAAACATATCCAGAAATGCTCCTTAATTTTGCTGATGTGCTGAAAATGAACCAGAAATTCGATGAGTCAATTCAGTTTTACGAAAAATATGCCGAAAGAATGCCCGACGACCCCAGAGGACGTCTTGGTGCTGAATCAACTGCATTGGTCAAAGAATGGATTGATAACCCATCTAAATACGAACTCACATTTCTTAAAAAGATCAACTCACGCGAGTCGGATTTCGCTGTAACATGGGCATCAAACAATTTCAACGAAATCATCTTCACCTCGACACGTGAAAATGCCACAGGCAAAGAAAAAGACGGTTGGACAAACCAAAGCTTCAGCGATCTTTTTGTTTCGAGGCTCGACCGAAAAGATGAGTGGAGCACACCAGTGCTTCTTGATGAATCAGAAACAATAAACACCAAAGCCAACGAAGGTGCCCCGCATATGAACAGCAAGTTTAATACGCTGTATTTTACTCGCTGTGCCAACGACCAACAGGTTCGATCAGGTTGCCAGATATACTATGCTACTCGTTCAGGACGTAACTGGTCAAGTCCGAAACTTCTTGCAATACAAGGCGTTGATACACTTGAAATCATCGGACACCCAACCTTGAGCGAGAATGAACTGATCCTGTATTTCTCGGCCGAAAGACGCGGTGGTTTTGGCGGAAAAGACATCTGGGTAGCTTTACGTAATTCGTCAGGGGATGATTTTAAGAGGCCTTTGAACATAGGCCCTGTGGTCAACACAAAAGGTGATGAAGTATTCCCCTTCCTGAGAAACGACACAACCCTGTTTTTCGCATCAAACGGACACGGGGGTATGGGCGGCCTCGATATCTTTGTCACTACAGTGGATACAGCCGGAAACTGGAGCAAACCGCGAAACCTCAAATACCCAATTAATTCAGTAGCCGATGATTTCGCTATTATCTTCCATCCTTCAGAAGAAAGAGGTTTTCTTTCCTCGAACAGAGACAACACGCGCAATGTGGACAACATTTACTATTTCACCGAGCCGCCTGTGTTTTTTACCATCTCAGGGACTGTCACCAACGAAAAAACACTTCAGTTTGTAGAAAATGCTGTGATCAAGCTAATTGGTTCCGACGGCAGCAGTGTTGGCACCAGAACCAACGACAAGGGCTTCTTCCAGTTTGGACAAAGCCAGATAAACAAAAACACTACCTATGAAATAGTGGTTGATAAGGCTAACTTTTTTACCAAAAGTGCCATAGAAACTACCGTAGGGGTAGAATTCAGCCGCGATTTTACCAAGAACTTTATACTGGAACCTATACCTGAAGAACCCATCGTCCTCCCGGATATTCTTTATGACCTGGCCCGCTGGGAACTCAAACCCCAATATGAAGATTCGCTGCAAGGACTCATCGTTACCCTCCAGCTTAACCCCACCATCATTGTTGAGCTGGCTTCGCATACCGATAACCGCGACACTGATGAACGGAATTTTGTGCTTTCTCAACGGCGAGCTCAATCTGTGGTGGACTACCTCATCCTTAGAGGCATTGACCCCGGCAGGCTCGTGGCCAAAGGTTATGGTGAAATTGCCCCCAGAAAACTTGACCGTGATTTCACAGCCAATGGTTTTAAGTTCCCGAAAGGAACCATACTTTCTGAGCAATATATCAACAGTCTAAGCTCAAATGAGCAAAAAGAAGCAGCGCACCAGCTTAACCGAAGGACGGAATTTAAGGTTCTCAGCAAAGATTTTGTTCCCAAGCCATCCAACCAACCCGTTGAACAACAGGTGGAAATTTTAATCAATCCTGATGAGCAATTCAGTAAATTCAGGACAGAAGACAAAACCGGAGCTTTTATTGTACCCTTCAGCCTCGATGGTCACCGCGACGAATTTACCTATGACCGCAATTCCCAACCTTCGATCTCACTCGAAAAAGCCCTTGAACTGTTAAGGAAAGGTGTAATCACCAAAGACAACTTCAAAGGTGATGCCGACAACCTTATTTCGGCCGGATCCATTGCCGACAAGGCCGTGTTCACCATCAAGGAACTCAAAATCGCAGAGAGGGTGTTGAACAATGTTGAAATCACCGTGTATCATAACCTGAAATACGGGTTTGTATTCGGACAACGCACCTTATCACAATTTGGCGCTTTTGAATTCAACACCAAAACGATGCAACTTCAGTTTCGATGAGCATTGATCAACGGTACAGTCTTCGCGGGGTTTCGGCATCGAAAGAAGATGTACATCAGGCCATCCGCGCCATAGACAAAGGTCTGTTCCCCAATGCATTTTGCAAGATTATTCCCGACATACTGGGAGGCGACCCTGACTTTTGCAACATCATGCATGCCGACGGAGCAGGCACCAAATCCTCTCTGGCTTACCTGTACTGGAAAGAAACCGGCGATATTTCGGTGTGGGAAGGAATTGCGCAGGACGCAATAGTGATGAATACCGACGACCTGCTGTGTGTGGGCGCTACCGACAACATCCTGCTTTCGTCAACCATCGGGCGCAACAAAAACCTCATCCCCGGCGAGGTAATTGCGGCCATAATCAATGGCACCGAAAAATTCCTGTCTCAAATGCGCGACATGGGCGTTGGTATATGGAGCACCGGCGGCGAAACAGCCGATGTAGGCGATCTGGTGCGTACCATCATCGTTGACAGTACAGTTACTGCCCGGCTTCAGCGCAATGAAGTGATCGAAAACCATATTCAGCCGGGTGATGTCATCGTGGGTCTTGCCTCCTTCGGTCAGGCAAACTATGAAAACAGCTATAACGGCGGCATGGGCAGCAACGGCCTTACTTCGGCAAGGCATGATGTGTTTCACAAGCTATTGGCCGTCAGACACCCCGAAAGTTTTGACCCACTCGTGCCCGAAGAACTTGTGTATTCAGGTCCCTTCGGCCTTACTGACCCAACCGAAGTGCCGGGTGTGAATGCCGGACAACTGGTACTGGCACCCACGCGCACCTATGCCCCCATTATCAAAGCCCTGTTAAAGGATTACCGACACAACATCAATGGTCTTATCCATTGCAGCGGAGGCGGGCAAACCAAAGTGCTTAATTTTGTAGACAAGCTGCATATCATTAAGGACAACCTCTTCGACACCCCTCCCCTGTTTCGCATGATTCAGCAGGCATCTGGCACAGATTGGCACGAAATGTACAAAGTGTTCAACATGGGCCACCGGATGGAGGTTTATACCGATGATAAAACGGCTGAAACCTTGATTGAGGTTTCAAGATCGTTTGGGGTTGAGGCGAAGATTATTGGCCGGGTGGAAGCCTGCCAAAACAAAAAACTGACAATTGAAAGCATATGGGGGAATTATGATTACTGACAACAATGACTTATTTCAAGAGCTTTGAAATCAAGTTTCTAAATCAATGAAATCTCGATCTGCCGTGCTTCATCTTTTGTCAGTTCAAACCACTCTCCTCTCAATCTTTTTTCCTTAAATGCTTCGTGCAAGGCTTTCTCAAAACTTTCAGCTATTTTACGTGTTGGAAATTTTCTTGATCCAATCAATTCAATGGTAGGCTTCTCACTTTGTAAGGTTCTCTCTCGATACTTTGGATCATTTGAGATTCCAATTTTGTAAAATTCATTTGCACAATCCTTCATTAGATAAACATAACACTCTTGTGTATCCTCTTGAAAAACTTCTTGAAAGTCTTTCAACGGACGATGGTTCTGTAGCTTGATAACAAACTCTAAATAATCTGAAAAAGTTGACCTAATCTTGAATTGCAAATCCTTCTTTAAAACATCATAATGATCAGCTATAATAATATCTATTGCTTGATCTTCAACTGATAAGCGTAAACGTACTTTCTCAACAGAGTGTTTACTTAGCAACTCTAACTCACCTAATGCAATTGGCGTCTTACACAATTTTTCTGACTGTGAAAGTTTACTTGGATTGTTAATCACATTAAAATTAATGATTTCCGAATTCGACATTAAAAAATGAATACTACTACCTGCTGATAAATTAAAATCTTTGAAAGGAAAACCAAAATTAATGTAATCAGCTCCGTCCACATTGGAAGGATAAAAATATAGCCCTCTACCTATATCCAGTTTATTCCACTTGTACATTTCAATTTTTGAAAATTCATCAATTTCCAATGCTGAATGTACTGGATATTTATTTCTTTGTCTGAATATATCTTCCTTGAATATTTTAATCTCATTCTCTATCAAACTGGTCTGGCTGTAGTTGCTTCTATCAACCATAAAGGAAATAAACCCGGATATAGGTGACATCAATTTCTTATAAAACTCACCATTATCAAAACGTTCATTAGCCCCAATTAGCAAAATTGGCTCATTTATTTGGACACAATCTCCTTCTTTGCAGTAAAGGTTTTTAATATAAATATTTGTATCAGATCCAAACTTAACCGAAATAAAATCAATCCGATCTACAATTTCAACAGAAAGGTCAGCATATGAATGATCATCTTCAGTTGTAATAATGTCATTGAGTATTCCCGAATCCTTCTCATTTACTTTTACCAAATCATGAGAAATTAATGATTTAGAGTGGTTAATCTTTGTGATCATCCTTGACAGTCTTTTCTTATTTCTTATGCTAAAAAAATAAAGATTTGAATCTATTGTATAAAAGTTGGGTTCAACAATCAATTTTAAGTTTAAGTAATACTTCTTCTGAATCATTAAAATTGTTGAACCAACTGCAACAAGCAAGAATCCGATTGGAATATAAATCATCAGAATTCCGAAAAAAATAGTAAATACACCCAATGCTATTAACCATTTGTTTCGTTTATAAGTTAAATAAACTTCCTCGATATTCTTCAACTCGAATTCTGTCTGATCTAATATCAGGGAATTATTTGTGAGCTTTAATGTGCCTATTGAGTAAATTGGCTTATTCTCTTCATCTGAGTTAGCAATCATGATTGATTCTTATTTTTCTATTGTAAAAATAGTCAATTCCAGTTAAAACTACCTGAGCTTAATCCTTTAAAACTCCTATTTGCATTTTTATGCAGACTAATACATTATTTTAAACATCATAGTAACAAAAGCTTCATAGGATGAGATCTCCAAAATCGCTAGAATAATATCCCTTTCCCAAGCTAAATGATAAACTGAATGCCAAAGTCTTACTTTTCCAATTATTTAGGCTGCGCCTTCACACTTTCTCGAAGGAGTAAGCATTAAACACCACAAACCATTGAATTAAAGGTTGAAAATCCATTTATGTAAACTTACCTCAAATTCCCTACCTTTGCACCCCAAAAAGCAGGAAAAGTGGAGATTACCGACAAGTTGGAAGACATCAGGCGCAGGTGGGAGGAAATGGGCGAACAGCTCAACGATCCTGCCGTTATGGCCGACATGAAACGATTCGTGAAGCTGAACAAGGATTACAAGGATATGGAACCTATTGTTGCAGCTTTTAAAGATTATAAGAACATAGTTGCCAATATTGAACATGCCCGTGAAATCATGCGTAAGGAAAAAGACGAAGATTTCCGCAATATGGCCAAAGAAGAACTTGATGAACTGAGTGCGCGAAAAGAAAAATTAGAAGAAGACATCCGGCTGATGCTTATTCCTAAAGACCCTCAGGACGATAAAAATGCAGTGGTGGAAGTGAGGGCAGGAACAGGTGGTGATGAAGCAAGCATATTTGCCGGCGACCTCTACCGGATGTATTTGAAATACTGTGAAAACAAGGGCTGGAAAACCGAGCTTGTTGACATGAACGAGGGCACAGTGGGCGGCTTCAAAGAAGTTGTTTTTAATGTCATCGGCCCGGGCGCCTATGGAATTCTCAAGTTTGAGTCGGGCGTGCACCGCGTGCAAAGGGTGCCCAAAACCGAAACACAGGGCCGCATCCACACATCGGCTGCCTCAGTGGTTGTGTTGCCCGAAGCTGAAGAATTCGACATTGAATTGCTTGATAAAGACATTCGTAAAGATACCTTTTGTTCTTCGGGACCAGGTGGTCAGTCAGTTAACACTACCTACTCAGCCATCAGGCTAACCCATATCCCCAGCGGCATCGTGGTTTCATGCCAGGATGAGAAATCACAGATCAAAAACCTCGCTAAAGCCATGAAAGTGCTGCGCACCAGATTGTTTGAGCGCGAATACAGCAAATACCTCGAAGAAATTGCCTCCAAACGGAAAACGATGGTTTCAACTGGCGACCGCTCAGCCAAAATACGCACCTACAACTGGCCTCAGGGAAGAGTAACCGATCACCGGATCAACCTAACCCTGTATAACCTTTCGGCAATTATTGATGGCGACCTTGATGAAACAATCGAAAAGCTTCAAATGGCCGAAAACGCCGAACGCCTGAAAACAGAACTTGGTTAAATCATCAGATATGACACGAGAAGGATTGTTTGAACAAATCCGCCAAAAAAAATCATTCCTGTGCGTGGGCCTTGATACCGACCCTGACAAAATCCCTGTGCATCTGAAGAATGAAGAAGACCCTGTATTTTCGTTCAACAAATCCATTATTGACGCAACAGCACCATATGCCATTGCCTACAAACCCAATATTGCCTTCTATGAGATGCAAGGCATTGCAGGCTGGGCTTCTCTCGAAAAAACAATTGACTACCTCTGCACGGCTTATCCCGAAATGTTCACCATCGCAGATGCCAAAAGAGCTGACATCGGAAACACATCTGCAGCCTATGCGCATGCCTTTTTGCATAAATTGGGCTTCGACGCCATAACTGTTGCGCCATACATGGGCAAAGATTCAGTGGAGCCATTTTTAAGGTATAATAACAAATGGGCAATTTTGCTGGCCCTGACTTCAAATCCGGGCTCAAAGGATTTTCAATACCTCGAAACTGATGACAAAGGCAAAAAACTTTTCGAGCATGTGCTGATTAACTCACAACAATGGGCCGGGCCAGACCAAATGATGTATGTTGCCGGCGCAACCCACCCTGAAGAATTTGGAAAGATCCGTAAACTTGTACCCAATCACTTTCTATTGGTGCCAGGTGTAGGCGCACAGGGAGGCGACCTTTTTGAACTAGCCAAAGTGGGGCTCAACAGCCAATGTGGACTGATCGTAAACTCCTCAAGGGCAATCATCTATGCCTCTACAGGTCTTGATTTTGCTGAACAGGCAGCCTTTGAAGCACAAAAAGTACAAATGCAGATGCAGCAGTTGCTTGTGGAATTCAACCTTATCCACAGCTCATAAAAAACCCGGAACCTAAGCCCCGGGTTGTTCAGTTTTGGAGTTTTTTCCTTATAGCCCTTCCAGTACTGTTGTCCAACCGTACTTGTCTTCTATCTCACCTTCCTGAATGGACCGAAGTGTAATGTAGAGTTTAGTTGAATATGGCCCGGCAATATCGCCATACTGATACACTTTCTTGGTTTCGCGGTCAACAATTTTCTTGATGGGCGAAATGATGGCTGCTGTACCACAGGCACCCACTTCTTCAAAAGTCTCGAGTTCTTCGAGTGGCACAGGCCGTCTTTCTACCTTAAGACCAATCTCCTCGGCTATCACCTCAATACTTTTGTTGGTTATTGATGGCAAAATGGTGCACGATTTAGGTGTAATGTAGGTTTTGTTCTTGATCCCGAAAAAGTTCGCCGGGCCAGCCTCGTCAATGTATTTCTTCTCTTTTGCATCGAGAAACAATACTGAGCTGAACCCATCTGCATGTGCCCTGTCAGCAGGCCTGAGGCTTGCAGCGTAATTACCACCAACTTTTATGTGTCCGGTGCCTTGGGGGGCAGCTCTGTCGTAATCATGAACCAGTTCGATGGCAACCGGATTAAATCCTTCTTTAAAATAAGGGCCTACCGGAGTGACAAAAACCACAAACATATACTCTTTGGCAGGCTTAACCCCCACCTGGGGTCCTGAGCCAAACAAAAGAGGCCTGATGTATAGCGCTGACCCTGTGCCATAAGGAGGTATAAAACGGGCGTTCATCCTGACAGCTTTTTCGATGGCCTCAAAAAACAACTCATCCGGAACTTTGGCCATCATGATGCCCGAAGCAGACATACGCATCCGTTTTGCATTATCCTGCCAGCGAAACAAACGGACTTTACCATCTTTTCCACGATAGGCTTTCAGGCCTTCAAAAGCCTCCTGACCATAGTGTAATCCTGTTGCGGCCATATGAATACTGATATACTCAGACGAACTAACTTCCAGCTGACCCCATTCGCCGTTGCGCCAGTAACACCTGACATTGTAATCCGTTGGATAATAACCAAATGGCAAGCTTTTCCAATCAATACTTTCCATATTTTTTGTTTTAAATGATTAGCCTTACTTCAAGCAGGCTAAGGTACATAAATATTTACAACCTGTGCTGGAAGGGGCTTTTTTGGAATCAATCTAAGAAAAAAAACAGGAGGCTTATCAAATCATGTACTTAAACCATGAAAGGAGCAAAGCAAGGGCAAGTGCAGGCAACAGACTGAGTATCCGGATCGTGGTAATCCGAAGGAGATTCAGTCCCAGACCCACTAAAATAACTCCACCGGTAGCAGTCATGTCCATGATCAGGCTTTCGGGAAGAAACGCACCAAAATGATATGCCAGCAAAGTAAGGCCGGCCTGATACAAAAACAGGGGAACAACTGAAAACAGGACGCCTGCTCCCAGGCCCGAAGCAAGTGCAATGGACGAAATGCCATCCATTAGTGATTTTATGTAATACAATTCGCGCTGGCCTTTCATTCCCTCTTCGATAGCTCCCAGTATGGTCATCGAACCCATGCAGAAAAGCAAAAAAGCTGTCAGCAGTCCCTCATTAAAGGTTTTGCCTTTGGTATTAAAACTTTTACCCAGACTTTGAGCGAGGGTATCAAAAAAAGCTTCAAGCCTGAGGGCCTCTCCAAGTAATCCACCTAATATCAAGGAAAGGATCACCACCAACCACTCATCAGCCCTAAACGCCATATAAAACCCAAGCACAAGTGTAAACAACCCAATGGCCTGAAAAGTAATCGTGCTGTAACGCTCAGGCACCCTTGAATGAAAAAACAAGCCGATAAAGCTCCCGACACCAACAGCCAGCACATTAATTATAGTACCAAGAATGATCATGTCAGGGAACGTTTTTCGAGGGCAGTTTCAAGGTAATGAGTCGCTATTCCATATTCGTGCTTAAGACCGGCGATCTGCTCATCAATTAGAACTGTATTAACAACCCCCATATGTTTTACACCTGCCAGCATAATGTTTTTCGGAGTGTGTTCGGCCTCAATAAACTCCATGATCCTTGTTTTGTAGCCATATTTTTCCATCAACAGTGCCCTAAGGGTGTCCGTGAGTATTTCTGCCTGACGCTCAAGGAGGATTCCATACCTGAACATTGGAAGGCTCGGTTTGCTGCTCAGAATTTCCTGACGAACCTGTTTGTGGCAACAAGGGGCGCAAACAATCAGCGAGGCTCCTGCATGTATGCCGGCGGCAATTGCATCATCAGTCGCAGTATCACAAGCATGAAGGGCAATTAATATATCTGTTTCGCTCAGGGGGTAACTGTTTATGGAGCCTTCAACAAAATCAAGTCCCTCTAACTTGTGATTTCTGGCAATCCGGTTTGTGAGTTCAACGAGTCCGGCACGCTGCTCAACACCAGTTATTGAAAAGTTGTTGCCAACCTTTTTCTTTAGATATTCATAAAAAGCAAAGGTGAGGTAGGCTTTTCCTGACCCCATATCCACAACTTTCAGCTTTTTAGACCAGCCCTGCGGCATGAGAGGTTCGAGCAGACCGATATATTTATCCACCTGTTTGAATTTGTGTTGCATCGAAGGCAACACAACACCCTCTCTGCTTGTGATTCCCAGATCAAACCAATAAGGTTGTAAAGGATCCAGAAAGCGGCTCTTTCTCCGGTCGTGCTCCAGATTTGGTGTTCGTTGCACATCATTCTGCCTGATTACAAGACGTGAATTTCCACTTTTTGAAGCCAACCATTCATATTCAGATCGAACCCCAAACAGATTGGCAGCCCTGAAACTTCCCAATAATCTTCGGACTTCTTCAACGACCTGATCCGGCAATAAATTCTGTGTTGTATGCTTCCCTTCCTCGCTGTAAACAAATGAAAGCAATTGTACACCTTTAATTATAACAGGTTTCACGAATACATTCCGCGGACCAGCATTCTTCTGTTTTGGCTTGCTAAGTGTCAGTTTGACCAGCTTGCCTTCCCCGGCCAATCTGGTAATATGCCTCAACAACTCCTCAATACTGTCATCATTCATTGGTCAAGCCTGCTTTTGTAAGGCAAATGTAGGAAAATAAAGGGCTGAGAAGGACGAAAGGAAGGAACTGCAGAAAAAACGACTGCTCCAATTTGTCGGTTCACTGTCTTTGAAGGGTCAAAATGTCAGTAAGCCGCCTATTGGCATATACTTTGATCCGGTAGCGGAAACAAAAACCTATCAGTCATGCAAAAAGGAACCATTGAAGTTAAGACAGAAAACATTTTCCCGATTATTAAAAAATTCCTCTATTCGGACCATGAGATATTTCTGCGTGAATTGGTCAGCAATGCGGTGGATGCAACGCAAAAACTGAGAACATTGGCTGCAAACGGTCAGTTCAAAGACGAACTTGGTGACCTTACCATTCAGATTGAGGCCGATAAAAAGAAGAAAACCATCACCATCCGCGACAATGGGATTGGTATGACGCAGGAAGAGGTTGAAAAATACATTAACCAGATTGCATTTTCGAGTGCAGAAGAATTTGTAAAGAAATTCAAGACTAAATCACAGGCCGAAGCCAACGCCATCATCGGCCATTTTGGTCTCGGTTTCTATTCTGCCTTTATGGTTGCAGAAAAAGTTGAACTGAACACCAAAACATACAAAAAGGGAGGAAGCACCAAAGCGGTAAAATGGGAGTGTGACGGCAGTCCGGAATATTCAATTTCGGAAAGTGATAAAAAAGACCGCGGAACAGAAGTTGTCCTGCACATTGACAAAGAAAACGCTGATTTCCTTGAAGATTACAAGATCAGGGAACTGCTGAATAAATACTGTAAGTTTCTGCCCGTGCCAATACAGTTTGGCACAAAAAAAGAGGAAGAAACCATTGAAGGAGAAACAGACAAGGATGGTAATCCAAAAACAAAGACAGTAGAGAAACCCTGGATTATTAACAATACCAATCCATTATGGAAGAAAACCCCAGCCGACCTTAAAGATGAAGAATACAAGGACTTCTACCGTGAATTGTACCCTTACAACTTCGATGAGCCACTTTTCCACATTCATCTGAACGTTGACTATCCCTTTAACCTTACCGGAATACTTTATTTCCCGAAGGTAAAAAACAACTACGAGTTTCAACGAAACAAGATTCAACTCTATTGTAACCAGGTGTTTGTGACTGATTCGGTTGAAGGCATTGTGCCCGACTTTCTTACCCTGCTGCATGGTGTGATTGACTCGCCCGACATCCCACTCAACGTGAGCCGTTCGTTTTTGCAAAGTGATCAGAATGTCAAGAAAATCTCAGGCCACATTTCAAAAAAAGTAGCAGATAAACTCGAAGACCTCTTTAAAAAAGATCGTGAGAACTTTGAAAAGAAATGGGACGACATTAAAATTTTCATTCAGTATGGGATGATTTCCGATGCGAAATTCTTCGAGCGGGCCGAAAAATTTGTACTGCTGAAAAATACTGACGGGAAATACTTCACGCTTGATGAATATCAGAAGCACATTGAGACATCGCAGAAAGACAAAGACAAAAAGCTGGTATTCCTTTATGCAACCAACAGGGACGAACAGTTCAGCTATATCGAAAGTGCCCGGTCGAGGGGTTATGATGTACTCATGATGGATGGCGTACTCGACAGCCACTTCATCAATTCCCTGGAACAAAAACTCAAAGACAGCAGCTTTGCCCGGGTTGACTCAAACACAATAGACAAGCTCATCACAAAGGATGACAACCAATTACCCACGAAATTAGATGAGCAGCATAAAGAAACGTTGAAATCATTTGTTGAATCACAGGTTGACAACAAACAATTTGAGGTTGTTTTTGAAAACCAGAGCGAAACCGACATGCCTGTATTGATTATCCAAAATGAATTTATGCGCCGTATGAAAGATATGAGCGCAGTAGGCGGAGGCCCAATGATGGGGTTAGGTGATCTTCCGGATTCATACAGTCTGGTGATAAACACTAACCATCCGGTAATAAGCGGCCTCGCTCAGTCAAGCGACGAAAACCGGACTCAAATATTCAGGCAATTGTTTGATCTTGCCAGACTTTCCAAGAACCTGCTCAAAGGCAAAGAACTTAATGAGTTTATCAACAGAAACATGCATAACGTAAGCAATCAGTAAAATTGACTGACCTTTGGTTGTCCGAATCAAGATCAAATTATTAAGATCATTTGCCGGTTAAAGCCTGAAAAACAAAAATTAACGTAATTTAGCAGAGTAAATACAACAATAAACATGAAAAAGAGCCTTATTGTCATTTTAGTGATCCTCGCTGTGGTGTTTATCCTCTACAGTATGTTCAAAAACACCTACAACAACCTGGTAACCAAAGATGAAGCCGTAACCGCCCAGTGGGCGCAGGTTGAAAATGTGTACCAGCGCCGTGCCGACCTCATTCCCAACTTAGTAAGTACAGTTAAAGGATTTGCTGAACAGGAACAGGAAGTGCTGATCGGGGTTGTGGAGGCAAGGGCCAAAGCTACCAGCATGAACATTGATGCATCAAAGCTGAACGAAACCAATATGCAGGCTTTCCAGCAGGCACAGGATGGACTTGCAGGGGCATTGTCGCGGCTCATGGTGGTGGTTGAAAAATACCCTGATCTGAAATCAAACCAGAATTTCCTTGAACTACAATCCCAGCTTGAGGGAACCGAAAACAGGATTGCTGTTGAGCGCCAGAAATTCAACGACACAACAAGAGACTTAAATACATACCTCAAACGCTTTCCGCAAACACTTTTTGCACGTATGTTTGGTTTTGATGAAAGGCCATATTTCGAGGCTGTAAAAGGGGCCGAAGTGGCACCTAAAGTTGAATTCTGATTAAAGCCCAAACCATGCCCGACGCAAAAAACTTCTTCACCACAGCCGATAAAGAGCATATTACAGAGGCTATTCGTGAAGCCGAAAAGGCCACTTCAGGTGAGATCAGGGTGCACCTTGAAAACAATTGTCCGGAAGATGTGCTCGACAGGGCGGCCTATTTATTCGACCAGCTTAGAATAAATCAAACGGAATTAAGAAACGGAGTGTTGTTTTACTTGGCTGTGAAAGACAGGAAGTTTGCAATTATCGGTGATGTAGGGATCAATGCTTTGGTTGAGGAACATTTTTGGGAAGACATCAAATTGCTCATGGGCGAACATTTCAAACTCGGTGAGTTTGTTACCGGGCTGCAAAAGGGAATACAAAAGGCAGGAACGAAACTCAAAAAACACTTTCCGGTTAATACTGATGACGTGAACGAATTAAGTGACGAAATCTCATTCCTTTGATCATATGGCAACAACAATAACAATTGGCATGGATGTCAGTATGCGAAACAGTCACAGGATTCTTACTGCCCTTATTATCCTTACATTAAGCATCACTTCCTTAAGTGCCCAAAATATACCAACCAGGCCTGCCCCTCCCAGACTGGTAAATGATTTTACAGGCATCCTGACTAAAAACCAGATTCAACAGCTCGAATCAAAGCTGGTAGACTACAACGACTCCACCTCGACTCAAATTGTTGTAGTGCTTGTTTCTGAACTTGGCAACTTTGAAGCTGCCGATTTTGCCTATAAACTTGGTGAAAGTTGGGGTGTGGGCCAAAAAGGAACAAATAACGGAGCAGTTGTATTAATCAAGCCTAAAACACAAAAGAGCAAAGGAAGGGCGTTTATTGCCACGGGTTACGGTCTTGAAGCAGTTATTCCTGATGCACTTGCACGAAGAATTGTTGAAATCGAGATGATTCCATCCTTTATGGAAAATAATTATTTCGAAGGGATTGATAAAGCCCTGAATACGATGATCTCCCTTGCTTCTGGAACATACACCTCGGATGAATACCTGAACCGTCAGCAAGAATCCCCGTCTGGCGCCTGGTTTGTTCCAATAGTGATAATTGCCATCATTTTTCTGATGATGAAGTTATCGCGGTCGAACAACCATATCGGAAACAATAAAAACCTTCCTTTATGGACGGCACTTTGGCTTGCCAGTCAGGCGGGCAGGAGCCATGGTGGAAGTTGGGGAAGTTTTTCAGGGGGTTCGAGAGGATTCGGTGGCGGGGGATTTGGCGGGTTCGGTGGAGGCAGTTTTGGCGGTGGAGGTGCTGGTGGTAGCTGGTAGCAGCCTGCGTTTCTCGCAAATGACATAAATCATATTGACCAACAGATAATTCCAGTCTCCTGGCATAGACAGCCACGAAATTTTATCATAAAACAGGTATTCTTTTACCTGTTTTTTTTTTGGAAATGAAATGTTACTATATTTGAACTTTCAATTGAACCAACCAGACCAAATATCAACACCCTGTTAATTATGATATTAACAGTTTACTGGAATCCAAAATCCACTTCAATAACATTAGCATCAAATATGATGATCAGATTTTTACCCCTGTTAACCAAGATTAACCAGGTGTTGTTGATCATGCTGTTTACCGGATTACTGATGTTCGGAAAGCATACCAACGCTCAGACACCCGAGGCCGAAAAGAATTTTCAGGTTTGTAAAGCCTGTCACAACATTGACGGCCCAAAACTGATCGGGCCTAACCTTGCCGGCGTAACCGAGCGCAGGACTACTGAATGGCTGATAAAATTTATCAAAAACTCGCAGGAGGTAATCCAGTCCGGAGATCCTATTGCTGTTCAGCTGTTCGAGGAATACAACCGTATTCCCATGCCACCAAACCCCCTTTCTGACGATCAGATCATGGATCTGTTGGCTTACATCGAAAATGGAGGCAAAGTTGCTGATGAATATGCCCAAGCTGCTCCAACCGATGAGCAGGTAGCGCAAAAACAGGCATTGGTCGAAGAAATGCAGGCCAAACATGCACAAAAAGAAGCCAGGCTGATCGAACTTGAAAGGGATGCCAACCGTAACTTTGGAACAACCTTTATTATCACGTTGATTATACTGATTGTTGTTTTGTTCGACTTACTTGTGACCAAGGTAATCAAAGCAAGATTTGTTCACACCATAATCATCTTAGTGTCTGTGTTTATTATAGGTGAAATCCTTTATAAGGAAGCCACGATGCTTGGCCGTCAGCAATATTACCAGCCCGAGCAACCGGTTTGGTTCTCACACAAAATACATGCTGAACAAAATAAAATTGACTGCAATTACTGCCACAGTTCAGTTGAAAAAGGCAAAAGTGCCGGAATACCAAGCACACAACTGTGTATGAACTGCCATAATGTTGTCAGGTCGGGTAAGATTACAGGAACTGTTGAAATTGCCAAAGTACTTGAGTCCTGGGAAACAGGAAAACCGATTGAATGGATAAGGATACATAACCTCCCTGACCATGTCTATTTTAACCATGCCCAGCATGTTCAGGTGGGCAAGCTTGATTGTGCCGAATGTCATGGACAGGTCGAAAAAATGGATGAAGTGATGCAGGTACACGACCTGAGCATGGGCTGGTGTCTCGAATGCCACAGAAAAACAGAGGTACAGTTTACCTCAAACTCGTTCTATGCCACATACGAAAAGCTCCATGAGCAGCTTAAAAACGGTCAGATTAAAAAAGTTACAGCCGACATGGTTGGCGGCGACAACTGTATGAAGTGCCATTATTAATCAATTTATTGATCACACTCCCTATTCATGGAAAAAAAATATTACAAAAGCCTCGAGGAACTTAGGATAGCTCCTGAACAGTTTCAAAGCGGTGAAATGCTGGGCGACAAGAAAAGTTTACTTCAAATGGAGCAGGAATTGAAGCAATCATCTGGTCCAAACCGCCGCGATTTTCTAAAACTATTTGGATTTACAGTTGCTTCAGCCGCTGTTGCCGCAAGCTGCGAACAGCCTGTACGAAAAGCAATTCCATTTCTTATTCAACCTGAAGAAATTACACCCGGAAAAGCCAATTACTATGCATCCACATTCTATGATGGAAATGACTACTGCAGTATATTGGTAAAAGTCAGGGATGGACGTCCGATCAAGATAGAAGGGAATACCCTCTCAACAGTTACCGGAGGTGGGACAAGTGCCAGAACGCAGGCCAGCGTGCTGGATCTTTATGACAACACCCGCTACAAGGCGCCACTCGCACAGGGACAGGAATACAGCTGGGAACAAATTGATAATGAAGTTCCTAAAAAACTTAGCGATATTGCTGCACGTGGCGGAAAAATTGTCGTGCTCAGCCCTACTCTTATCAGTCCTTCGACCAAAGCGGCAGTTGATTTGTTTATCAACCGATATCCAGGCACTGAACATATAAAATACGACACAACATCTGCCAGTGCTATCCTCAGAGCCAACGAAGTCAGTTTTGGCAGATCATTCATCCCTGCCTATCAGTTCGACAGGGCAGAAGTGATCGTAAGTTTTGATGCTGATTTTCTGGGCACCTGGCTCTCCCCTGTTGAGTTCACAAAGCAATACATCAGCAAAAGAAAACTCCACGAAGGCAACAAAACCATGTCGCGGCATATTCACTTCGAATCCGGCATGTCGCTCACAGGCTCCAATGCTGATAAGCGCGTTGTAATAAAACCTTCACAGCAAAAGACTTATGTCGCCCAGTTATTGCTTGCATTGACAGGTAATGCTCAGGATAATCCTGAAATAGAAAAGATTGCAGGAGAATTATCTTCAGCTAAAGGTAAATCTCTGGTGGTAAGCAACAGCCAGGACACCGAAACGCAGATGATGATTATTGCCATCAATGAGATTCTGAGCAACTATGGATCAACACTGCTTACTGATGTTCACCTGAAATTAAAGCAGGCCGACGATTCAGCGATGGCCAGACTCATTGACGAAATGGCACAAGGCAAGATTGAAGGCATTGTGTTGTACGATGTGAATCCTTCGTATGACTACCCCGATCGGGAAGCATGGATAAATGGTCTGCAAAAAACACCATTAAAAATAACCTTCAACAGCAGCAAAAATGAAACCAGCGAAATGGCTGATTATGTCTGCCCTGATCATCACTATTTAGAATCATGGAATGATTATGAAGTAAAAACAGGCCATTACAGCTTATCGCAACCTGCTATCAGGCACATTTTCAACACCCGTCAGGCGCAGGAAAGCCTGCTGAAATGGTCAGGAGTTGATACCGATTTCAGAAACTTTATACAGGAGCACTGGAAACAAAACATATTTGCTGCCGACATAAACAGCTTTGTTTCATTGTGGAACACATGTGTACATGACGGAGTTTATGTTACAGGAAAGAAAGAAACCGGAATAGCAACGATTAACACTTCGGCAGCACTCGAATTGGCAAGCGCCAGTTCATCTGCCAATGCTGATGACAGCATCCAGCTTGATTTATATTATAATATCAGTGTCGGCAGCGGAAAACATGCCAACAATCCCTGGCTGCAGGAACTTCCCGACCCGATAACAAAGGTTTGCTGGGACAATTATGCAGCGGTATCACAAAAGCTTGCTGAAGAACTGGGTCTTGAAGACGAAAGTCTTGTCACCATCAACAAATTAGGGCCATTTCCTGTTTTGATCCAACCAGGTCAGGAAAGCCGTACGATTTCTATAGCACTCGGTTATGGCAGGGAGAAAGGCGGTAAATCAGCAGTTGGTGTTGGTGTAAACGCTTATCCTCTTGTAGGATTCAGCAACGGAGCCAGACAGCTTCAATCGGCTAACATTGATGTTGAAAAA
>Ga0351879_1009_pt1 | contig 48409 bp, 61 predicted proteins | sample BONcelFGM3001D15_FD_206782 | JGI IMG/M metagenome (GOLD analysis project Ga0351879, IMG submission 206782) | Enriched cells from coal bed in the Powder River Basin, Montana, United States - BONCAT cells FGM rep3 HSBNCT.FGM.300.1.D15 ... | reverse complement strand
GAGCCAGTTTGCATTTAATTTCGGGAAGTGATAGACTATTTTCTCTAAGACATCAGAGCCAATAGAGGCATCACGGCTAATCATTTTGCCTAAATAGCCATTAGATAAGCCTAATTCTTTCTCTAAATTTGTTTTCTTAACATTCTCAACATCAAAGAAGTAGGAAAGTCTTTTGATTACAGTCATAATAAAGTAGAAAATATTCTCATAAATACTTGCATTAGATAGATTATAGTCTATATATTTGCCAACTCAATCACAAATGTAATACTTTACAACAATGAATGTCAACACGAAAATTAAACATCCGGAAAACCTGCAGGTTAAAGCCAGGCTCACACATGGCGATATGATTGAGCTGGCACGCAAGCTTGGCCGCAGCCCCAACCACATAAGGGCCATAATGAGCGGCCACCGGCTGATGAAACCTTATGTGGCCGAAGCTGTGGCAGCCATGTTTAACGAGCGGCGCGCCGCCCTCAAAAAAGTGCAACGGGCCATTGGCGAAAAAAAGCAAACAAACACAACGCTATGAAAGATCAATACACAAAGCAGTGGATCATTGACAACTCAATAGACATATTGAGCAGCTACTACGATGGCACACCCACCCTGCGCGCACTGCACTACCAGCTGGTTGGCCTTGGAATGACAAACGACACACAGCACTACAAGCGCGTGGTGAAGGCGATGATTGATGCGCGATGGGCCGGCCTTGTTTCGTTTGAAAAATTTTCGGATCTGGAGCGCGAAATGGTTGGGCAAACCGATTACGAAGAAACGGTGCTGGATGATGAGATAGAACGTGCAAAAGATGCGATACAGGGCTGGATGACAATCTATAAAAAGAACCGCTGGGAAAATCAGCCTTATTACCCCGAAATTTTTATTGAGAAAAAGGCCTTACAGGGCGTTTTTGCTCGCATGTGTAGCCAGTGGGATGTGGCACTTGGTGCCTGCAAGGGATACCCGTCGCTCACTTTTCTCAACGATGCCTACAAACGCTTCGATGCAGCTGCCACCGCCGGAAAAAAACCTGTGATCATTTACTTTGGCGATTACGATCCATCGGGCGAAGATATACCACGCAGCATCCAGGACAACATTGAGCGCATGGGCGTGATAGTGGAGGTAAGGCGCATTGCCCTCATGGAGCACCAGGTGATTGCCTGGAAGCTCCCACACGCTCCCACCAAAGACAGCGACACGCGCTCTGCCACATGGACCGGTTTTGGCCAGGTTGAGCTCGATGCCGTGAAACCAGAAAAGCTGATGCAGCTGCTTGAGGATGCCTTGCTTGATATTTTTGATCAGACCCTTTTTGAAGAGCTGCAGGATATTGAGCACCAGGAGAAGAAGCTGTATCGCGAAAACCTAAAAGACTATGTTCAAGGTCTTTGATCAATAATAAGCAACAAAAAGCAAAATTCACGCAAATGGAAAAAAAACATGTTCACATCCACATCAATATAGCTGCCTTAATTGGTGCTGTAAACATTAAACAAACCCGCAGAAGGCTGCGCAAAAGGCAAATAATCGAGTTGCAAAAGCAAATTGAAAAAGCCCTTGTACAGGCAGTTAAATGTACTAAACAAGCTATAAGTTAATGGTTGGATATTCAATTATCAAGCTAAGGTAAATGCGGCATACAATGAGCATATCATCAAAATTAAAACCTGGATTTTCATCAACAGCCTTTCGACAGCAGATTTTAAATTTCTCGATTTGCAAGGGATGCAATCCTTCTAATATGCCTGATGATTCAAAATGATTAAACACTTCAATTTCCATAAAACTACATTTTAAAGTTAGCACCACAAATGTAGAAAAATCCCGGAGATAAGCGTGAGCAGCTGGATCGAATCGGCCTCCGGGAGCAAACAAAAAAAAATGGCAATGCCCGAGTATTATCAAAACATATTGTGCGTGAGCAAACCCGAGCTAACCGACGGCCCAAACCCGGTAATGACGGTGGATGCTTATGATAGTTATGTTAGAAGATATAGCCAAGTTCGCCTGCGCATGGGCAAGGGCAAGGGTTGCCCGGCGCTGCTAAGTTTTGACAATTTGCGTGCCGACATAAAGGAGGGCTACATAGCCAAATATGGCCACCCGCGCAGCGATGGCGCCGCCGGGCTGCTGCGCCGGATGATAGAAACCGACTACGCCGCCATTGATTTTTTTGCCACGCACCGTGTGCCAGGCAGTGGCAAGCATTTGCTGCCAGACCGGCAAAAAGAATATGTGGCCAACGCGCAGGTGCTGGCAGCGCTGTCAAAAATGAGCCAGGCCAGCAAGCAAACTATCAAAGCCCTTGGAGGCAACAGCCGCCACCTGTGGCCCAACCTGGCCGAAACAGTGGCAAAGCTCAAAACCGAAACAGGCCACAGCCTGCCCGCAAACCATCTTCGCCTTAAGCAAAAGGTTGAGGATTTTGCCAGGGCCCAGGGCGACGAACGCTACCTGGTGATTATTCCCGACAAGTATGGCAATGCCAATGCCGCCAAAGTGACCGACAAGCAGCAACAAAGCACACTGCGCCAGCTGCTGCGCAAGCACCAGAATTTCGACAACGAGCAAATACGCATGTTGTACAACATCGTGGCTGAGAATATGGGCTGGGACATGATCAGCGCGCAAACAGTGGCCAACTACCGCAAAAAATGGGATATGGCCACTTATGGCGGGCGCGTGGGCGAAACAGGCTTCGACAATGCAAAAGCCATGCTTGTGAAACGCAAGGCACCAACACTGCCGCTCTATTACTGGACCGTTGACGGCTGGGATGCCGAGCTGTTGTATCAACGCACCGACATTGACAAGAATGGCCACAGCGTGACCACCTACCACAACCGCCCGACAATGGTTGTGGTGCTCGACCCAAGCCTGAAATACCCGGTGGGCTATGCCATTGGCACCCACGAAACCCCCGAGCTCATTAGGCAGGCACTGCGCAATGCCTATCAGCATATCAAGGAGCTGTTTGGCAACTACTACAAAGTGCTGCAACTGCAGAGCGATAACTATGGAGGCGGCAAGCTGCGCAGCATCTATGAGTTTGTGAGCGAAAAATACACACCTGCACGCGCTCACAATGCAAAGGCAAAAGTGATTGAACCCTGGTTCAAATGGTTCAACGAAACCCACTGCCAAATGATGCCAAACTGGAGCGGTGTGGGTGTGGCGAGCGGAAGCAGCAGGCAGCCCAATGCTGAATATCTGAACAAGATAAGGCACAGCTTCCCGGATTATGCAGGAGTGATACAGCAGTTAGATGTGTTGATGCAGATGGCACGGGGCAAGCAGCGCGAAGCCTACATCAAATCATTTGACGATCTGCCGGAGGCCGACAAGAAACCAATGCAGGTAGCTGATTTTCTGTTTATGCTGGGCGAGACAACCGGATATGTCAACAAGCTCACCGCACCCGGGGTGGTGGCCACCATTGGCGGCGAAGAAAAGGTGTATGACAGCTTTGATCCTAAGTTCAGGTTGAACGCGCATGAAAGCTGGGTATTGAAATACAATCCTGACGATACAACACAGGTGCTGGCCGTGAGTGCCAAAGGGCACAATGGCCGTCTGGAGCAGGTGGTTGGCGACAAACGCTTTCTTCTCACCGAAAAATATGTGCAACCGATGGCCTTGCGCGAGCGTGAGGAGGAGGATAGTAAGCAGCTTGCCTTAGTGAGGGGCTTCAATGCAGGGCTCAAAGCGGAACTGATTGAAGCGGCAGCCGAAGATTTTAACCAGGTGAATCAGCTCTTTGAGGCCAATCCAAAGCTTAATAACACCCTGGCAAAGCTTGTTTTGGTTGACAGCAACGGGCAGCACAAGGATCAAAAGTCGGGCTTGCGCCTGCAGGCAGCTAAAAAACAGCTTGACCGCCAGGCAAAAAAAGACGAAAACGATGCTGCAAAGCTTTGGCAACGCCAACAGGAAGCCTACCTTGATAGTAAAGTGAATGTGAACGAATACATTGAATCTTAATCCAATAATGTTGAATTAAACCAAAAAAAAGAATGGAAAATTCTACCAAACAACAAATCATGGCTGCTGTTGAGCAGTTTCTTACAACCCACGGGATGACGGCCACCGACTTGGCCAAGCGAGCCGGGGTGAACAACACCTACCTGAGCACCATGCGCCAGGGACAAACGCAGATAGGCGCCGGGCAGGGCAATATGGTTGACATTGCCGACAGGTATTACGAAATGCTTGCCAAATACATTGATTTCAAGCTCACGAAAACCTATTGGCAAACAGTGCCTACAACGCAGTTTAAGCAGATAATAAGCACACTCGAAGATGCACGCGAATATGGTGCCACCAATGTGGTGATAGGCGAAACAGGCAGCGGCAAAACCTTTGTGAGCAAGATTTTCCAACGCAAATACCCAATGGATTGTTTTGTTGTAAAAGTTGGATCGAGCGACAACCTGGGCGATTTGATTGAGAAGATATGCGAAGCGGTTGGCAGTGTCACGATCGAAAAAACGAAAAGCAAGACGTTGCGTGCCATCGTGAAAAGGCTTCAGTTGTTGAAAATGGACGGTTTTAAGCCCACTGTGATCTTTGATGAGGCCGAATATATGAAGCAGCCTGCTTTGTGCAACCTGAAGGAGCTTTACGACGCCCTGAACGGAACATGCAGCCTGGTGCTCATGGGCACAGAGCAGCTGAGCAGAAACATTGAAAAAATGCGCCGCAAAAACCGCGACGGCATCCCCCAGCTATACCGCCGCATAAAGTTTGGATACAGACCGCTCAATAGCATTGACCGCACTTATAAGCTCTTTTTTGCTACCGGCGTTTACAGTGCCGAAGTGATGCGCTTTTTGCGCGAAAACTGCGAAAACTACGGCGAGCTGCACGATGTGCTCGTTCCGGCATTGCGCGAAGCCGACCGATCAGGCCAGGAACTCACCGTGGAGCTCATCCGAACCATGTTAAACATGCCTAATATATAAGCAATGACACGGGCATATAGTGTTGATGATATTCTTAAAAAGAAACACAAGCTCATAGAATGGGATGGCGATTGGTACAATGCATTTGGCTTGGTTGGTTGGGTTGGCATTTGGTTTGTCTGGGGAAATTCAGGCAATGGAAAGACCTCATTTATCATCCAGCTAATGAAAACCTTGTCTCAATTCTTTAAAATTGCCTTTGTAAGTCTGGAGGAAGGGTCTGACTTTACCGTGCAAAAATCATTCTTAAAACACGGATTGCAGGAAGCGCGCAAGCGAATTATTGTAATTGAGGATGAAACTATCGAAGAGATTGAAGCGCGAATGCTTAAACCAAAAGCACCCCACGTGTGGATTATAGATAGCTTCCAATACACCGACATGAATTATAAGCAATACCGCGAGTTTAAGCACCGGCACCGAAACAAGCTTATAATTCTGATTTCACATGCCGATGGTAAACAACCAATGGGTCGCAGCGCAAGGAGCGTGATGTATGATGCGGCGCTTAAGATCTGGGTTGAAGGCTACAGGGCAATGAGCAAAGGCAGATACATAGGACCAAATGGAGGAATATATACAGTGTGGCCTGAGGGCGAACAAAAATATTGGGGATCATAAAACATGAAAACAGAAACATTAAAGAAAAACAGGGCGCAAAAGCAGCTCGAGCTTGCCGGGCAGGTGTGCGCAATCTTGAAGAAAGACGAACATTGGATAAGCAATGTTAAATTTGAAACAGCCTGCCTGTACATGGAAGGCCTGCTGGATGGCAATGATGCTATTGCACGGGAATTTCTGCGCGAGAAGATGTTTTGGGGCTGGTGGAAACAGCAATGGGCCCTCATTGACGAGTTGTGGATAGCGCGTGCCGTAAAAACAAGCCTGTCGCCTGAGCTGCTTCAGGCATGGTATATGAAGATGCATCTGGAGCTTGATAAATATCCGGATGATATTGTGTGGGAACAGGTGAACACCAACTATATGCAGATGGTGGCAGCAATCATCGAAAAAAACGCGAAACAATGATGATAATGCGATTAGTATCAAACATAATCTACAAGCCATTGTTTGCCGCGATCCTCAAAAGACAGATAAAAAGCGCAAACAAATGGCAGCAGCTCACCGGATACCGCTATATCATCATGCTGTGGAACGGCTGGCCCAGGACATACCGCAAGAAGGACCTGGAAGAAAAGATCAAACGCCGCCAGTTTGGCAAAAACATAAAGATAACCGATCTGGAGCGCGATGCACTATACATCACTCAGCTTAAAAAGAAACATCAATGAGCAATCTTCACAAAAGGGGAAAATTAGAGCTTGAGAATAAAATTGCAAGCCTCAATAAAAGAATTGATGAGTTATCGAACAACAAAACAATAGAATTGGAAGAGAGAATAAGCCAAATAGCTGCGTTGCAGCATAAGCTTGCCTGTACTATAACAAGGCTTGCCCTTCTTAAAGGGCAAACAATTCAAGAAGTAAGTACACTTAACTATAAACCTTAAAAACTGTTTTAAAATGGATTTACAAAACCTTTCACCCGAAGAAAAACGCAAAATGCTGGCCGATCTGGAGGCCGACGTAAAAGCTGAAGATGCCCGCAAACGACGCGAGAAAAAAGCCTATGAAGCCATGCGGGATCAAACTGTGCGCAAAATGTTTAAAAAGCTTGAGAAGCTTTCCAAAATGATTCTTGATACAAAAAGCGAAGCTTTTGAAACTTTTGAAACAATTCTCAATCTAAAAAGAGAACTCTACCAGGTTGGCGATGCCCGCTGGCAATCGCAGCAAAGCCACACGTTTACCACAGAGGATCAAAAGATGAGCATTATCATCGGACACAACGTGATTGACCGCTGGGACGAAACAGTATCGGCAGGCGTTGAATTTGTGAATAAATGGCTCAATTCCCTGGCAAAAGACGATGAAAGTGCTGTGCTTGTGGATATGATACGCGATTTGATGAAACCCGACAAAGAAGGTCAATTGAAAGCAAACCGTGTGCTGGAGCTTGCAAAAAAGGCCGATGAGATTGGCAATGCCGACCTTAAAGAAGGCGTTCGCATCATCCGCGATGCTTACCGTCCGGCCAAGACAAGCACCTTCCTGAAGGCAAAATACAAGGACGAGCTTGGACGCGATCAGTGGTTGCCACTTAGCATGAGCGCCGTATGATCAGGCTCTTTATCACTGCTTACCTGCAGGTGGCTTTGGTATCGGCAAACACCTGGTTTGTGGCTCAGGGAGCTTGGGCAGGTGTGGCCGTGTGCAGCTTCGGCATCAGCTATGTGTGGACACTGAATGTGAAGAAAATAAGCGCATCAACCACCATGCAGCGCATTGCCTACAGCAGCGGTGCCATGCTTGGTGGTTTGACTGGTATGGCGCTGAGTATGTTCATATCAAAAACAAAATTGCCATGACAAGCCAGCAAATACTGATGGATATTGCCCTGTTGATGACCTTTACCTGCATTGCATTGTTGGCGGTGATAGCATTAGCAATTTTCATACACTACAAAATAATAGCGGAATCAAAATGGAAGCAACAAAAGGACAACTAAGGATATTTCATGCAATTTTAGCCAAGCGGGGCATTGCCGACATGAAATCACAATTGGTGAGCAGCCAAAGTGATGGTCGCACAGAACACGCCTCGGAGCTTACGGTGACTGAATTGTCAAACCTTATCAAGCGGCTGCAGCTGGAGCCGGAGATTAGGTTTGACAGTGCTAAAGAAGCCGAAAACAGGATGCGCCGCAGGATACTAAGTTTATGCTATTCAATTGGCTGGACAATATTAAACAGAGAAAAAAGCAAGCAGGAAGTTGATTGGGCAAAACTGAATGCCTGGCTCGTTAAATATGGATACTTGCACAAACTTTTGAATGAGTATAACTATCATGAGCTTACTAAGCTGGTAACGCAGTTCGAGAATTTTACAAAAACAGAGATGTTATGAAAAAATATAGTCTCACATCGGTAGCCTTTGATGGCGAAGTGGTTTTTGAATTCGATGATGCGGGCTTATTACTTCGTTTTGATATGAGCCAGGCGAGCTTGAGTGAAGACCAACAGCTATTTATTTTACGTAAAATTCCACGCGAGTTGTCAGAAGTGCAACGCGTGATTGCTAACAGCGACACTGCTAAACTGACAGAAATTGATACAGAAGTGAGTTTTGAGGCCTTCTGGAACCGCTACGACGAGAAGATACGCAGCAGTAAAAAAAAATCTTTGAAAATATGGCATCGCTTGAGCAAAACTGATAAAATTAAAGCCTTCAGATTCATCCAAAAATATGAAATGAGTCTTTACCAGGGCACAGCCAAGAAGTATGCAGAAACCTATCTAAACAGCGAGTTATGGAACAATTAAGCAACGAAGCCAGGCTCAAAGCACGCCGCAGGCGCTACCGGCTTCACTACATGATACGCAAAGCCGGATTTAGGCTCAACACTTCCAACAGAACCATTTACCTGTCTGCCACCTGCAAACAAGACAATAAACATGTGCTGATACTGCACCGCCAATTTTGTTATGCACTACAAACTGTAATTGAATAAAGAAATGAGCAACTTAGTTTTACATAAAAATCAGGCCGATGAGCAGATACTCATGCGGCTGCTGTCGAAAAAGATCAACATCACTCTGGCTTATGATGAGCTCAAGAGTCTTGATCAGATTGTTAAGCACTGGATTGTTAATCAGAACCTGTCCGAAGCCGATATCTATGAGCAAGCCTTGAGGCAGGCAGTGCTGAAGGTGGTTGAAACAAAGTTCAGGCCACGGATTTTCCGACTACCAAAAACCGTTACACTGAAGTTTGACCTTATGCAGGCTTTTGTGCTGCATCAGGTGCTCGAAAACATAATCTTTGAGCAATCTTCGTTCGAGATCAATGTAGCAACGCGTGTGTTTGCGCAGATTGACAAGCAATTATGATGATGATTGACCAGGAACAGCAAAACGAAATGCTTGAGCATTTGCGCCAAATCACTACCGATGCGCAACTAACCACCACGGGCAATATGCCCCACCGCCTTGCCAGGATACACGCCACAGCACAATATTTGATCATGCTTATTGAAGAAAACCAGCAACACGAAGAAAATGGCTTACAAGAACGACAACCGGCTGCGCCGGATCATCCGCATTCAGGAGATAACGCTTGAACACACCAAACGGGGTGTTACGCAGGAATGGGTATATCAAAACGTGATAAACCCCGACTATTGCATCAGCAAAACCACGTTTTATAAGTATCTTGGCATGAACGCAAAAGCAACGATTAAAATGCCCGCCGATAAGCGGCCTAAAGCCACGAAAAACAGCTTTGACTGGTCGCGCAAGCGCTTAAAAAAAGACAGCGACAACGGTAATTCAAAAATTGACTAATTTTATCACAACAATCAAAAAAAAATCTCACACATGAAAAACACCTTCATTTTAGCACTCTCAATCGTGCTGCTGGCAGCCTGCAGCAGGCAAATGCCGCGGGCAGATCAGGCAACAACACAGGCAACCGACAGCTTGAAACTATTGCTCGAACAGATAAATCAAAAAATTGACAGCCAGCAAACACAGCTAACGCTTATAAAAGCAAGGCTTGACCGGCAAAATCAAAAAGACCTTGGCATTGTGTGTTTTATTGGCAACACACGCCCCGAAATACGCCGCTACTGGCTGCTCAATGTGGACGAACAATACATTGGCGAGGGTGTGTATGCCGATGCAGAGCTTGATTTTTTGTCCATCCGTCCGCCGGTTGGCACCGGAGCTCCCTATTTTGCAGCATCATTTAGCCCCGGGGGCAGCTGCATCGAACACTCGCAGCTTATCAGCGCCGACGATTTTGGCGTTTACATTCAACGCTTCAAATACCTTGGCTTTGAATACAACAAAGCATTGGATGGATGGATGAACCAGGCCGATACAGACCATGTGTGGTATATGGAAGCCTACCACCCCAACTATTTTGTGAGCTGCGCAACGGTGAGCTATCGAAGAAAGATGATTGGTAAATAATGCAATAAATCTGATAACACCTGTGTATGCACCGCCACAAGTGGTATATACACCGATGTTATCAGGCTTTAAAAAAAAAACTTGACAAATCACCAAACTGTTGTATTTTTGCCCCTGCATGACATTCATATCATTCTTGGGCAAAAATCAATAAATCAATTTTTGACAAGATAAAGGGAACGCCCCTAATGGTGGTTGGAACGAAAGAACCAACGACTTAAACGCCCAGCGTATGAGTGTCATGCACACCTACGGGGGGCGTTTCTTTTTATCACAATTCTTTTTAACGCATGACAAAAAAGAATGAAAAAGAGGCTATGAGCCTCACCGTAACCGAAGGTTTGACGGTTACCATCCTGCCCAGTTCAGACCACGAGTTTTTAATGCCGACTAAAGAAGTTGCAAAAGGCTATGGAGCAACTGAGTATTCCATTAGAATGGCAAAAAAAAGAAATCATGCAGAGCTAATTGAGGGTAAGCACTTTATTAGCAACGTAACAATTAGTCACGCTGCCTCCCCGGGCTCGTCCATAGGCACCATGTGGACCAAGCGCGGCATTGTTCGATTAGGCTTTTTTATAAAGAGCCAGCGGGCACGCTTATTCCGCGATTGGGCAGAGGATTTGATCATTAAAGTGGATGAAGCTAAAGATTTGTTTGGCAATCGTGTTCCTGAGGTCAGGAAGTCGTTGGTAGGCAAAGGTAAGCACAACCGGCTTTCGCCACCGCGTTTGATTGATTTGTTGGCCGATGTTGCTTTGATTGATAATCCAGAACTTCGCCACCGCATTATTGATAAGCTGTTGATGAAAGGAGGCCAGGCATGAGAGAAGATGCAAAAATTAAACCGGGAAGCGAAATTACATTGAAGCTTATGAACGTAAACGAAAAGCTATTGGCAGCCAAGGCATGGTGCGCAGCAGAATATGGTGATGCCTGCATTATGTATGATATACTGAATAATATAGAAGCACAAATGGATGTGTGTATAGAAGAATCGTTTGCCAGGGAAGGAGGCCGCTCATGAACCAGGCCAGCGAAGCGGTGCACATCGTAACATCGGCAGCTGAGCCTGTGTTTTTTCAGGAGTATCTGCACGAGATGTTTGTGGCCTATTTTGAGGCTAACGATTGCCACAACAAAGAGGACAAGAGCAACGTGATCACCACCTACCGCACGCTGCGCGAGTTTTTGCGCGTGCTCGACGAGCAGGAAAAGAAACACTGACAGAGTCGTTATTCAACAAAAAAAAGCCATCCGCTTCGGGTGGCTTTTTATTTGCACAAAGGCAAGCAATAGACTAATTTTGTGGCCAAAATAAGCAATAAAATGACTGATTTGACACATGCTGCAAGTGGCGGCGGCCTCACATTTGAGGATTTCAAGCATGAGAATGGCATCACCTATTGGTGGGCATCGGACCTGATGCGCATGTTGGGCTATCCGAATATGCGTGCTTTTCAGAAAGTGCTCGACAGGGCTACCAAGGCCTTTGTTTCGCTCAACATACCACATTATGAGAATATCATTGCCGAGCAACGCACCATTGAAGGAGCGGCGTGCCAGGACTTTAAATTGACACGATTTGCCTGCTACCTGAGCGTGATGAACGGAGATCCAAAAAAAGTTGAAGTGGCACAAGCACAGGCCTATTTTGCACAACAAACAAGAAAGTTTGAGCTCTACATTGAAAACAACCAGGAAATTGACAGAATCTTGATTCGGGAAGAGCTCACCGAGGGCAATAAATCGTTGAGCTCGACAGTTCATCAGGCAGGCATTCAAGATTATGCAAGATTTACCAATGCCGGATATTTGGGCATGTACAATATGCCATCGTGGCAATTGGAGCGAAAAAGAGGCATTAAAAAAGGAAAGCTGATGGATTTTATGGGACGAACAGAGTTGGCAGCCAACCTGTTTAGGGTTACACAAACAGAAGAGAAAATCAAAAGCAGTGGTGCAAAAGGGCAGGCAAATCTTGAGCAAACACACTTTCAGGTAGGCAAAGAGGTGAGGGAAATCATTCAAAAAAACGTTGGAAGAAGTCCGGAGAATTTGCAGCAGGAAAAACAACTTCCGGAAGTGAAGAAAGAGCTCAAACAAGGCTATAAGAAAATGCTCAAAGAAGAGAAGACTGAAAACAAAAAGAAGTAGCACAAAAAAAGCCACCCATTGCGGTGGCTTTTTTTGTTAATCAAAGAGATCGAGATCGGGCACTGGTGGTCTGGTGCTTGTGGCAATGGATGCCTGCAGGCTGAGTTTATCAACGGTGGCCTCGCCAATGCTTGGTTTGTGCAGGCTGTCGGTGTAGGGGTCAACAAGGCAGCTGTATTCAATCACGTGCAGCTTAAAATATTGCGTTGCTGCCGGGCGCAAGGCTTTGAATTTGAGCGGGCTTGTTTCGGCACTTGCCAGGTTGTTCATCACAAAACGCACGGCACGCAGCAGGCGCAGGTATTGCAGCCCTGGCTGCAAATCGGCTGCATAGCTGGCAGTGAGCTCGCCGGGGTCTTGCACCACGCTCAGCTGCAGGTTTAGCACATCGGAGCTGTTTGGCTCGCCTGGCACAACGGCAAAGTTGATGAGCACAGCAGGCAAAAAAAGTTCAAAATTCTCCGGATCGTCGGCCTGGCCATAATCAATGTCAATGGTGCGTGGCACTGGCAATCCGCGATCGGTAAAAACCTGTGTGTTTAAGTTGAACGTTTCGATAATTTTTTGATAGAGCGTTTCCATGCTTAGCTATTGTTAAATTGTTTGATAACCCTTAGAAATTCTGCCTTGACAAAGCGGTTTAGTTTTTGCTCAAGCGTTGCCGATGCACCCATGAAACGGCGTTGCGGCATATTGATATTGAGCTGTCGCTTGTGGGCGCTAACCACGACTGTTTTTTCTTTGTTGCCCCGTTTTACGCGGCGTGAGTGCTCGCGCACGTTCTGTTCTATCTTACCGCGAAATCCATCGTTGTGTATCCTTGCATAAGGCACATCACTGCCAATAACAATCTGATTTGGCGAAACGCTGACAATGCGCACAGAGCGCCTTAGCCTGCCGCTTTTGACTAAGATGGCACGTCCGGGCCTTTCGCGTTTTTTGCCCCATGCCGGTTTTGGGTTTCTGGGTTTCCAGGGATGTGTTGTATGATCAACCCAGTTTTGGGCTCTGAAGCGGTCCATACTAAAGTTTACGGCCACAACTGCAATGCTGTCGGGTAGGGTAGTCACCAGTTGTTTCAGGCTTTCAACCAGTGCATTGAATTCAGCAGTTTCTTCCATGCGGTGTGGTTTATTGTTGATAGGCTGTGTCAACATTGGCAATCACACGCAAAAACATATTCCTGAACCAGTTTTCGAGTTGGTTTTCGTCCATCTGCTGCAGCTCTGTTTTTTGGGTGTTGATGCCACCCTTTACGAAGCTGTCAATGTTCACGGTGAGGCTTTTGGCTGGTTGTGCAGCCTGGGTTATTTCGCCGGCTTTGTCGGGCAGTTTCTTTTCCGAACCGGCTGTATCAGACGTTGGTGTTTCGGCTGCAAAGGGGCTGTTGGCTACCTGAGCACGCTTGGCCTGGCTTTCTTTTATCAGGTCGTTTATCTCGCCAATTGATGCAGCTGCAGTGTGATATTGGGTATAGCGGTCAGGATTAAATGCCTTATAAATATTGTTTTTAAACGCTTTGTTGGCCTCGAGTTGTTCGTAAAACAAGGCGCGTCGATCCTTGGCATCAGCTATCATATCGCCATATTCGCGGTCGGTAAGGTTTTCGGGGGTGATTAGGCTAGCATGTTTATCTCTGATGTTGGATGCAGCCTCACCGGTGATGGTCTTTTTGTAATGCTCAGGTGTCATAAGCCATCTTACGGATGAATGTACTGCTTCGGCCAGCCAGGATTTGAATGGGATCATATCCTTTCCTATTTGTGCCCACAACACACTCGTTCGGTTTTGCAATTGATCGTTGATGTAGTTTATATCATCGCGTGCAATTTTGGTAGCTTTTACAAGGCCAAGTTCGGCATTGTCGAAAGTGTCGAAAGCCGTTTTAAGGCCTTCGGTTTTGTCGGTAGCGGCCTGAATGAATGCAATAAGACCTTCGCTGCCCGTGAACTGATTTTTAAGTGCAATAACCGAACGATCATCGGTGAGGCTGCGAAACTTTTTGTTGAGCTCGATCAAAATATCATCAGCCTGGCGAAACCGTCCGTTCACGTCGTACATATTGATGCCAATGCGTTCAAAGGCCTTGATGGTTGTTTCCTTTGTGAGATCGTTAAACAGCGATTTGGTGAGTGTCGAAGCTTCGTCAACGCTTTTAACCTTGGCTGTAAATAGTGCAAAAAGCTTGTTGGCAGTGTTAAAATTCTGGTTGGCCGATGCTGCCGATCCGGCATAAGTGCTCATCACCGATGCAATCTGATCGTAGTTCGTTACGCCCACTTTCACGGTCGCAAAAGCCGACCGGTTAAACTCATCGAGTTTGTCGAGCCCAAAGCGGTAGTTGGCCATTGCCTTAGCAGATCCTTCGATCCACTTGTTGAAATCGGCCTGCATGAGGTTGGCAAACTCTCCTTGCTTGCGAACGATCACATCCACCTCGCGCCCATATTTGCCGGTGGCCGACTGCACATCAAAGAAAGCTGTTGAAGTGGCAGAGTGGTCAAAGCCCTTGGTGTATGCCGCGCTCATAACCATGTCTTTGAGTTGTGAGCGCTGGCCATCGGTTTTGTCAATGTTGAGCATGGCTAATTGTCGCCAAACCCCCGAAAACCTTGCTGCCTCCTGCATTGCAGTTGAAGCGCCTTTGAATGCGACGGCAATAGCAGCTCCGGCCAGGGCAACAGGACTAGTAAGCGCGGCAAAAGCAGCTCCAAGCCCGGGTATTTTGTCGCCCAAATCGCTCAGGTGTCCTGCCCACCTGGATTTGAGTTGACCAAACTTATCGCCTAATCGGTTGAAGTGCTGACCAACCTTGTCGAGATAACCGCGTGTCGTTTTTTCAAAGCCCGACATGTGTGTGTTGGCATTGTTTTTAAAGTCGGCCAACTGATTTTTCATCTCGCGCACGTTTTGGTTCAGGTGCTGCTTAGCCTCAGTAATGGCGGTTTTCATCCGGTTTTTAACCTCGAGCACGAGGCTAACTTTAGCTTGTCCGTCCATGATTTGAAAATTTATTTGACATTTCTAAAATTTGACTTATTTTTGTGCTTTGAAAATGCCCTGAGTTGCTCCGGTTTGCAAAACCGGCACGGTGACTCAGGGTGTTTTCTTTTTGATAAGCTTCGTAGCATCAAAGTTATCTGAGATATAGTGTATGCGAAACTCGTTGTCACGGGTCTGCATCACGTTGATATACGAATCAATACCACCAACCTTTGTTTTGTAATAATGCCACTTGATCACGTTTGGATGCGATCCATCGTCATAGCTCCAGTCAAGATAAACAGCATCTTTCATCACATCCGGAAGTTTTTGCAGCATTGAGGCAATAATTTCGCGGTATTTATGCGGTTTGCCAAGAATTGTTTTCACGTCGCTGCGCCGAAGTGTGATATGTTTAAATTGTTCCTGAGATGATTCAAACACATAGCCTTTTTCCTGGTTCACATGTTTTTTTGTCCAGACTTTGGCCTGATCTATTGTAACACGATGCTGCAGCCTGATGGCTTGCTTTAAAACATCGTCCGGAATGCCAATGTAGTAAGGGTGTTGCTTTGGATAGATCATCCCTGTTTTAGCCAGGTTGGTTTTGAACATCGAATTGATTGGCACATCGGGTACTGAAGCTGTTTTGGTATGCTTCTTCCCTGCTTGTTGCCGTGCATTGCAACGACACCTCCACCCATTTGGAGGGTAATAGGTATCCCAAAACGGATCGTCTATTTCTGCGGTAATTCCATCGAGCAACTCGTGATCAGGGCGTACGCGTTTGTCGCCGACAGTTTCGTAAGTTAACCACGGGTTGGCTTCGGCCCTGCTCATAAACTCCTGCCAGCGTGCCGACATGGTTGCCGACCCTATTGCGTGGTCGTATTCTGTTAGCAGCCAGTTCTTGTTGTAGGTTGCATCTATTTTTCTGACAGCCTCCTCAAAATCGGCAAACGACCTTGTTTTGCCCTGATCGTCCTTGAGTGCAAGGGTGATATCGCGCAGTTGCTGGTAGTCTTTAGCTACAGAAAATGACCAGGTGTCGCGTGTGAGCCGGGCAAGCATTGCGGCGTCAGGAGTTGTGTAGTCAACCGATAAAAGTGTTTGTCCATAGCCATCGGTCACAGCATCGCCAAGCTTGCGCTGGTAGGTTCTTGCAATTGCGGATGAGTCGATAGTATGTTTGCGTTCATACACATCTTTTGCAAGGCTAAGAACGAGTTGTTCTAATTCATTGCTGTTGGCAGCAGTTGCCACCGGATGAAAACCGCCGCAACACTGACAAGGCTCATAAAGTTGAATGGGATCGGCCTTGGCCTTTGGGACAATCCCTATCGAAAATTTTGCCAGAGGCTCTTCGGTTGTGTCGGTTCTTGTATTTGAGCCTGTTTTTCACGTGGCTTGACAATAGGAATGTTGAAAGTTTCGCCCACCCAGTTTTGATTAATCTCATAGTGATTCAATGCTGCATTGACAATGTTCCAGTGATCCTTGAGTGTGAGATCCTCGCTGCGGTCGAATATAAACTCATCATCATCTGTAAAAGCAAAACCATGACTTGCAAGCAGCGGTATAACAGTGTCATTGACAAAGAACTCGATTGACATTCTGTCGTTTTCGGATATCTTGTAGTCCAATGTGCGCTCGTGCACTTCGGACTGGCTTCGTGAGCTGCCATTGTCGGTGAGCATTGTGCCGCCGAGCAGACGTTTTGATATCTCCTCATTGGCTGTTTTTATCTGTTCCTGGAACACTTTGTAGGGGTCGCCTTTGGTGGCCTGATCGTGAATGGTGATCACCGTTCCTTCGGGCAGCACGGCCTGCGCACTTTGACCCAATGCCTTAAGCATTGTTTCAATGCGGTCGAGCTGTTGTTTGTCGGTTTTGTTCGTTGTGGCAGTGATGAGTGGAACGCCATATCGCTCACTAAAATCAGCCCATGTTTGCTGCGCGTTCCTTTTCCAAATGAGTTGCGGTATCACGTCGTTGAGCAGGCCAAAGTAGTCATCTGGAGAAAACTCAATCACATGATCTTTAAAGGCGGGGTTTTTGTAGTCGGCAAATTTATCGCCAAACACTTCAAAATAAATTCTGCCAAGTTGTGGAGCAATGTTTCTTCGCGGAATGACAGACCATTTCATAGTGAGCGGATCAACGAGCTCGAGCACTGTATATCCTCTCAGGAAAGCATCAAAAGAGCTTGCAAGAATTTTATGAAACCAGGCCTTGTGTAATAGGCTGGTTTTTTCGGGCACTTCTTTGCCTGTTTTTTTGCTGCGTACAATAAACCTGTTTGATAGGGTTGCAGCCTTACGCACCTGAATTGTAGCCTTCAGGTGGCCATCAGTCATCAGGTTATCAACTAAGTCCTGGTATGGTGCCCAGCGCGGATTTTCCGGATTATCGGCTGTGGTAAGTGCTTTTCTCCATTTCTGTATATCAGCCCTGCTTCTATCTGTAAATTCCTTTGCAAGACCCATAATGATTGCCTTGTCCTGCTTTTTAAGCGTTGTTGCCGGTTGTGCTTGAGAAATAAACCCAAACTCCCAATTTTTTTGTCCTATTGAAATTTTCATATCAGTACCTGTTATCTTCTGGTTTATGTTGGCTCCAAATTCTTACATCATAAGAGGGCTCACCTTTTGCATCGGTAATAAGAGGCAAGTTGCATGGTTTGCCCGATTGCACAGCCTCCAGCCATTTGATTGCGTCTGCATACCGAAGTTCCCGGGTCTTTGGAATGTTGTTAGGGCTTTCTTTCGACCAGAGGTGATACAACGCGATATCAATCACAATCATCACGATGAATTTGTCACGCTCGTCATCGTCACTATCGTTATGAGCCTGTTTAAAAATCTCTACAGTGTTATACCTTGCCGAAAGGTGATTTTTTATCTGGCTGATAGCCATTTCTTCGGCAGTCAGAAATTTTGATTTAGCCAAAGTTGGGTCGAGGATGCGTGCCACTTCGGTGCGCACCTGCACGTCCCAGTCGGTTTCTTTTAAAAAATTCATGTCAATATCTGTTTTTAGAAAAGGTATTTAATGCAGCTCTGGAGGTTAGACGCGGCTCAAACTTCTCAACAAAAGCAGCCCTGTTGCATTCTGAGAAAGCTCCTTCAAGGGCATCAGGCCCATCCTTTGCGGCTTCTGTTCCTTTTTGAAAAGCAAGTAATTGGTCGCGCAGTTCAATTTGGTCGTAATTGTCTTTTTCGTCAATGTTGAAAAACACATTGAGACGCTCAAAGAAAGCTGACAAGGCTTCAATACGATCATCTTTATCAGCTTTAGGTCGTTTGTTGGCTGTGACAGGAATGTAGTAACCACGATTATCGCCAACCTGGTCGAAGTCTGTTACAAATTCGTCCATTGCAAAAAGCCCCTCGATCATGTATTTGATGGGGTAACTTAATAGCTTCTTACTCTCATTCAGGTCATAAAGCCAGTTGGCAAGTGCATTGCGTGATGCCTGACGTAGAAAGCCGTGAATGATATCGAATTCGCGGCCAATCTTACCAACGAGCCACATGCCCTTGTAGGCGGCATTGGTTTTGTAAGATAAGTCGCCATAGAAAATAAGGGCGTCGTATTGATTAAGCCTAAGGAGCTTTCTCCATTGAAAATACTCAGGTTTAAATACGCGCCCATCTTCGATATGCACGTGCATGAATTCGCGCATGAATGAGCGGTAAGGCGTGTCGCGAAATTTCTTGCGCCAGTAATCAGCCGATGCTTTTTCTGGCCACTCAGGTTCAAAGCTTTGTAGATCCTTGACAGCGCAGACGGTTAAAACATGAAAAATACTTGATTCACCCTCGTGTTTTGCTTTTTTTTCGGAAGCCTTAAAAAAGGTTTTTAAACGGTTTGTTATGCTTTTTTTATGGGTGTTGTTGTTGGCAAACACAAAACGTTCAGTACCACCCTCCATGTTGTCAAAAGCTCCCCAAACGTCTTCGGTAATGTAGTCAACCGAATCGGCCATGAGTCTTTCATTTTTGAAGTGCCGCCTGTTGTCAACATCATCCACAGCGATGTAATCAGGCCGGTCGGCTCCTTCGCGTGCACCGCGTGGATTTTGTCCAAACCCGATTGCCTGAAACCTGACGCCATCGGTTGTTAGAAAATCTCCGGAAGCCCAGTCGCCCGTTTTAAACTTCTCGCCATAATCATCAATCAGCCGTTTGTTGTATTGCAGCTGCGCCTGAATGCCACTCAGAAGTTTTTGTGCTTTTGGTTCAGTTTCGCCAATCAGGAGCATAAATTTTAAATCATTCATCACAAACATCAGGAATAGCGGAATTCCCATGTCAATATGAACGGATTTGCCTGCACCTCTGAATAGTTCGGCTAAAAGCCTGATCATTCTGTTGCGAATGATAAGATTGGCTAATTTGGCATGAAACCATGCGCTTTTTACCTTGGCATAATTTGGGAAGTAATACTCAAACCATCGGATATAGTTTGCCTCAAGATGCTTTATCCTGGCAACTTTTTCCTTTGAGCTCTCGTTGAGCCTTATATTAGTTGCCTTGACTATTGCTTGACAATGCTTGTCATAGTCTTGAACGAAAGATAAGTATTTATTGCTGCTCACGACTTATGACTTCTTGAATGTATAGCTTGTGAAATTTTAGAAACTCGACGCATATAGCCGGATCAATATCCGACATCCACTTGTCAAAGTCCTTCAACACATTGATCACGATGCGCGGATTGATACGTTTATCAATCCTGTCAATAGCTGCAATAATCTTAGATAGCTTATCAGCATTGAATGTTGATTCTTTGCCTTCAGAAATAGTTAATGCTTCGTTTAGCAGCAACTCTTTCAGCTTTAGCGGAGTCAGCATGACGAACGAACGTTTTTCGTCCCATGACTTTTCACCTGACTCTCCTTTCTTCCACTTCACAAGCGTTTGCTCACTAACTTCCCATTCACTTGCAAGTTGTGTTAAGGTATAGCCTTTGTTGACAAACATATCTTCGCAGATTGGCTTGATTCGCTTTAGTTCTGCCCTGGTCCATTCCTTTTTATCGCCTGCTTTTTTTGCCATATCATTAGGTTTTATGCAAATAAACGAAGTGATTAATATGAATTAAAAAAATCATGTTACATATCTATCAATCAATGCAATACATGTATAAATGCTTGTTTTGCAAAAAGCTATAACATATTCTTGCATCCTCATAGCAAACGATAATGTAATGTTTAAGATTGAAAAGAAGGTCAACAAGGCAATACTAACCATCTACGGCTACGTGGGTGGATATTACATGGACTTTAGGGCTGTAGTTACAGCTCTTGATGCGATCAAGCGTGAAGGCTATAAACACCTTGACTTTCATTTTCACACCTACGGTGGCGATGTTTTTGATGGCAACCTGATTTATTTATTCCTTGCTATGTGGGAATATGAAATGGATATTTACATTGATGGTGTAGCTGCCAGTATGGGAGCGATTATAGCCACTGCCGGCAAAAAACCACCAATCATTGCCGAAAACGGATTTATGATGATCCACAGCCCTACTGGATCAGTTCACGGCAATAAAAAACAACTCATTCAGGGAGCAAAGCTGCTGGGAAGCATGGAAAAGAACTTCACCAGAAAACTTGCAGATATGACCGGCAAGGATGAAGCATTTGTTAGCAAATGGTTCGACGGCGTTGACTATTGGTTTGATGCCGATGAAGCCATATCACTCGGGCTTGCAAGAGAAAAGTTTGATCCAAAAAGCAAAATAACCCTTACAAAAGAAGAGCTTAATACCCTTGGTGCCAAGGGGGTGTATGACAGATTTACAGACCTTACTCAAAATTCAAATCATAAAAGTATCATGGACAAAGAAAAAGTGATCAAAAAGTTCAACCTCCAGGGCGTTACTGCTCAAAGCACCGAGGAAGAAATTGAAAATGCAATCCAGGCAAAGATTGACGCACCGCGTGCCGAAGCCGAAGCTGAAGCGATCAACCAGCTGGTAGGTGCTGCCATCAGCGAAAAAAAGATTACCGAGGCTCAGCGCGCTCACTACACCGACATAGGCAAAGCTATCGGCAAGGATAAACTCAAAGCAACCTTTGAACAAATGAAAGCCTATGAACCAATCACAGGTTCTCTCAAAGGAGGTGCATCAGGTGCAGCCGGTGGCGGCGATGATAACTGGAAGTGGGACGACTTTCAGGCTAAGGCTCCGGAAGTGCTCTCAGAGATGCCTAAGAAAGATCCGGAGAGATTCAAGAATCTTTACAAGGAAAAATACGGAAAACTTCCGGACTAAAGACAGTGAATCTGTAGTAAACAATTCATTTTTTGTATAACAAACCCTTAATTTTTTTTCAAATGAAACTAAAAATTGTTTTATCATTTTGTTTTGCCTTTTTGCTTAGCATTTTTGCCGGAGCAGGCATTGCACACGCCACAGGCTTGCCAACGGCCCCTGTTGTTGGCACACTCTTTACCGCCTCACTCGTTCCTCAGGACTTGGCCGGATCGTTCAGATCAGGCGTTTATAAGGAGGTGTGGACCGGCGAAGTTATTAAAGCTTTGGAAGCTGCTCAAAAGACCACGTTCCTGGAAGGAATACGCGACTATTCGCAATATGTTTCAGCTGTTGGAGACGAAGCGCAGGGAATACACATGACATATTTTGGTGTGGAACCAGAAGTGCTGATCAACAACACAACATATCCGATTGCGATACAGGAGCTTAACGGGGAAGATGTCATTATAACGCTCGACAAATATCAAACAAAAGCAACTCCTGTTACCGATGATGAGTTGTATGCGTTAGCCTATGATAAAATGAAAGTGGTCAAGGATGCACACGCCAATGCAATTTCCAAAACGAAGGTAAAAAAGGCGCTTCATAGTCTTGCGCCTGGCTCTAACACTGCTAAGATGCCAGTGATAGTTACAACAGGTCCAGACGATGGAACCGGTAGAAAACGTTTGACATATACTGACCTGGTTAATTTTAAAATAGCCCTGGATAATCTTGAAGTTCCGGAAGAAGGCCGTCGCCTGGTTTTATGCACCGACCATGAAAATGATTTGATGTTCCAGGATCAAAAGTTCAAAGATCAATACTATAATGCTTCTTCAGGCAAACCATACAGTCAACTCGGATTCGAGTTCCATAGCTTTATGACAAGCCCTTACTACAATCCGGCAACAAAAGAAAAATTAAGTTTTGGAGCGGTGCCAGGTGCAACAAGTCGCCGTGCAACGATCTTCTTCAGTCTTGAGCGGGCCTCAAAAGCCTCAGGATGGACAAAGATGTATTACAGCGAAGCGGCCAAAGACCCACAGATGCAAAGAAATCTGATCAACTTCAGACATCATTATATCGTGATGCCAACACGTGAAGAGGGACGAGGTGCAATTGTAAGTGCAAACGTTTAAGCCGATGAGCAAGAAAAAGCCGCAAAATGAAGCTGCAGCGGAGGGGGGAATGCCCCCTCCTGCAGCATTTTCGGAAGCTTCGGCTGCACCTGATGAAACCGCTGCTGCTGCACCTGATGAAACCGCTGCTGCTGCACCTGATGAAACCGCTGCTGCTGCACCTGATGAAACCGCTGCTGCTGCACCTGGTGAAACCACAACTGAAGCACCCGCCAAAACCCACACGGATCATGGGTATCTACTACTTGATATAATGTTCCATTACAACTGTGACAAGGTTTGGGTTAACAACAAAGGCGAAGTCTTCGTTGATGAAAACCTTGCAAATCTTTCGGTCAATCAACAGAAAAAAAGACTGAAAGTTTATACGAAGAGTCAAATAGAATCTTTAAAAGCTAATTAAATGGACGGTGTTAAACTTGTAATTGGAGTTGTTGGTCCATCCTCAACTACGATTGATAATACATGCGCTCTTCTGGTCAATGGCAACGAAATAGCTGCAGTGCAGGGATTCACGGGGCTGGAAAATGGTACGGTGTACTTAATCACGAACGTGGGGCAAGCCGAAGCGATGGGAATCACAAAGGCCTACGATTCAATAAATAAGATTCGTGTGCATCGGCATATATCGGAATTCTTCCGGATGGCCGGTGATGGCACAAAATTGTATCTTGTTGTTGGAGAGCCAGGATACACAATGGTTGAGCTTATTGAGCATTATGGTCAAAAGATCATCATTGAAAGCAAAGGCGAAGTGAGCTACATGGGCGTCGCATTCAATCCTCCGGAGCATTACGCAACGACTTATGTAAATGGGCTTGAAGAAACGATTCACAGCAGCATTCAGAAGGCTCAGGAGCTCTTTGAATGGAGTTGGGAGACCAACAGGCCTGTTTCGATCGTACTTGAAGGTCGCGGTATGAATAACGGTGCGGCAACGATGCTTAATCTTCGCAATATCACTATTGGAGCTGCATCGCTCAATGCGACGCATGTGCTTCTTTGCGTGGGCCAGGATTGGGATTATGCCGAAACACAGGATACCCGAGGAAAACTTTTTGCCGATGTGGGTACACTGCTCGGCACAAAGGCGTTCATTGGGGTGAACAGGGATATTGGCGAGGTTGAAGCGCTCAACTTGAGCAATGCGGTCAAAGGCATTTGGCTTACTGCCGGGTTGAGCAACCATCAAACAACCGCACAAATGGATGCTGATCTTAGCGTATTGGATGGTAAAGGCTATGTCTTTGGTGTCTCATACACAGGAATAAGTGGTTACAGGTGGAACGGTGATCACGTTTGCGCTCCTATTGTAGTAGATGATGATGGAAATATCAGCATCAGCACATTGGGACATGCTGCAACGATCAACAAAGCATCAAGAGAGATCCGGAAGATGCTGCTACTAAAGCTAAAGTCAACCGTTCCTGTTGATTCAAAAACAGGCTTTCTTCCAGCAGGTGTGAGAAAATGGCTTGAAAACATCGCTGATGCTGCTTTCACAAAGATGGGCAAAGCCGGTGAGATCAGCGATGGCAAAACGGCTGTTGATCCAACGTCTCAACTGCTCACAGGAGCCAAAGAACTCAAGGTATCGTTTGTGATCGTTCCAACGGCCACAATTGGCAAAATCAAAGGAACTATTAACCTTAAAACCACGATAAGCAATGGCACTGATCAATAAAAACGGCAAAGCCTATGATGCAGGCGATGTTTCGGTAACGTTATTTGGCCGGATGGATTATGAGGTTACGGAAGTAACTTATAATACTGACCAGCAACATCAGCCAAATTATTCATTAGGAAGCAACCGGATGACCTCTTTCTCTATGGGCAAAGTAACCAATACCGGTACAATTACCATGCGTCTTGCTTCTGCTTCTCAGATTGAAAAAGCAGCAGGCGGAAACCTGCTGGCAATCAAACCATTCCCAATCAACGTCACCTTCGTGAACGATGACAACGATATTATTAATGATACGGTTTTAGCCAAGTTCCAAAGCCAGGGCCGCGAGGTAGGTGGTGAAATGGATCTGAAGAAACAGTATCAATTGTTTGTGCTTGGTGTTGAATACAATAATCTGTAAAATGAAGAAAGATCAGATAACATTGCCGCAGGGCGTTACCGCAGAAATGGTTGCAGCCTGGAAGGAGCAGTTTGGTGCCGACAAAGTGAGGTTAGCCGAATTACCTCTGGATGATCAGGGCGAAAAAGTGATTGAAGTGGTTGTGCGTGTTCCAGGTCGAAAAGAACTTGGAGAGTTTGAAAAGTGGCTTGATCGAAACCCCGATAAAGCAAAGGAGATTTTGGTGAATGCCTGTCTTCTGACCAGAAAAGAAGAAGTGAAAGCCCAGGACGATTTGTTTCTGGCTGCATTTGATGCTATCAGCCAACTGTTGCCTATAAGAAAGGCTATCATAAAAAACTTATAGAAGACTATCCTTCGATTGATGTCAATATTGATGAGGATAGTCTGCAACGACAGCACAGCAATTTTATCCGCAAAGGGAATGCCTTGATAAGCTTTTATTTAGGCATTCCATTTCCGGAGATTTTAGATGATGAAACTTGGTTTGAAAAATACAGACAATTAGAATGGCTATCAGCCAGCGGAGTGTTAGGAACTAAAAAAAATGGCAGAGTTTAATCTACAGTCGGTTATTGAGAGATACCAAAGCGCTTTTGGCTATGTCGGCGGCAACTATGCCAAGGTTTTTGGTTTGATAGACACTTACAATCAAGATGCTAAAACTTCCGGAAGTTTGATCTCGAATTTTCCATTGTTTACTGTTCAATCTGTATATTTTACCGATGTAAGGCTCACAAGCGCTTCATCGGGCAAAGTCTATTATTTCGGACTCAAGTTTGAAGAGAAAAACTATGTGTGTCCGCCTGTGATGCTCCAGTTTGCGAGAGACAAACATGTAGTTGAAACACAGATTGACCGGTCAGAAATACATGTGATTGAATACTTTGGTTTGAAACCCTGGGAAATAAGTTTTCAGGGAATATTGATTGACCAGGAAGATCATCACTACCCTGGTGATAAGGTCACGAAAATAGCGGAGCTGTTCAGTCAGTCAGGCACTTTCAACGTTTCCGGAGAATTGTTTGCAAATCTTGGTATTACCGAAATTTTTATCAACAAAGATTTGAAGATAAATCATGTTGAAGGATATATTGACACGGTCAAGTTTTCATTCCAGGCTATCAGCACATTTCCACTCGAAGTAATTCAAAGACTCTGAGCCATGCATCTTGAACCATATTGCAATATTACGATTAACCAGTTGCTGTTTCGCAACGTTAATAAGGTTGTCATTGACAGATCGGTCAAAGAAACAGGCTCATCCGCCATGATTGTTTTACCGCGAAATTTCGCAAAGCTCAATGATCGATCTATTATTGATTTGATAAAGCATGGCGACAAAGCCGAGATAATATGTGGATATACAGGAACTGGGGAGGTTGACTTATTTAGTGGCTACGTTCGTAAAATAGAACGGTCGATACCATTGATCATTCATTTAGATGATGAGTTGTATCCACTCAAGCGAAACAATCATGTGCAAATTTGGGTAAATTCCAAACTAAGGACAATCCTGACGACAGTCGCTCCTGGTTACAAGATTACTTGTCCTGATGTATTGATTGGTAAAATTGAAGCAAACAATGAAAGCTCCTTCCAGATGCTCCGGAAGCTTCAGAACAATTACGGTTTTTTTACCAGCATACGCGATGGTCAGCTCAATTGTGACTTTCCTTTTGATTTTAAAGGATCGTTAAATGTACATCAATACCAACTTTATAATTGGCCTGTTAAATCGCATAACCTCACCTACTCATCCAAGGAAGAAAAGAAAGTGCTTGTAAAAGCAACTTCACTGCAATCGACAACCGGAAAGAAAATAAGCTATGATGCAGGCGATAAATCCCCTGGGGCAACAGTGATAGTTCTTAACCTTCCGGGGATGAGTGCCGAAGATTTGAAAAGATATGCCGAAAGCTGGTATAGCACACTCTGTTATGATGGTTTCAAAGGCACAATAACAGGCTTTGGAACATCCGTAACAATGCCTGGTGACACGCTCCAGATCAACGATCCGCAGGAAGGAACATCAGGAGCCTACATGATCGAATCAGTCAAAACGATTTATGATCTGAAAGCAGGATACTACAGGGAAAACAGGATAAGCTTTAAAGTATGAGTTTAGAACGAGTTATAGAAGAAGCTATCCGGAAGGTATCGCGAGATAAGTGCACAATGTCCACTGCTCTTGGAACGATCAAATCAGTTGACCGCGATAAGTTGCATTGCACGGTATCGCGTGATGATATGCCAGATTTGCTCGAGGTGCGTCTGAAACCATCAATGTTGAAAGATGGATCAAGCCTGATTGTTTGGCCGCGTGTTGGCGCTCCTGTGCTGGTAGGATTCATTGAAAACAGCCCCGTGGACAGCTTTGTTGTGCGCGTGGACGAAGTGGACGAAGTGAGCCTGATGATTGATAAGACAAGCGTTAAAATTAATGCTGAAGGCATTATATTCAACGAGGGCAAACTTGGCGGATTGGTCATATTGCCTGAGCTTAAAACGCAGCTCGAAATAATGACAAAACGCATTGATTTCATTATTGATGTGCTCAAGAACGAGATAACAGCCTGCAGTTCATCGCCTAATCCAGGATGGAAAGCAACCGCCGAACTTTTGTTCAGTACACTGATGAAAGAAGATTATAAGGATATCGAAAACAAAGCCATCAAGCAATGATTACAAGACAAGACATATTGCTTGACGCAAGCAATCAGCCGGCAGTTGCTAATGGCGATTTTATAATTGGATTGAGTGATGATCAGCATATAATGCTGCTACTCACAACACATAAGGGCAATTGGAAACAATGGCCGCAGGCCGGGGCAGGTATTGAAAAATACTTGCACAAGCAAAACAACAATCTGGCCGATTTGAAAAGAGATATTACTGTACAGCTGCAGGCGGATGGGTACAAGACGGGCAGCTTCAAGATGGATCATTCAGGTGAATTTAAATTACAATACGACCCGGCTTATGAACAATGAACTTAAAATTTCGGAAAAAGGCATTGCCTTGATCAAAGAATTTGAATCGCTGCATGATGGCGATTTGTCAATGATAGGACTGCAGCCAAAAATGTGCCCTGCAGGTGTCTGGACAGAAGGATACGGACATGCTATTACTGACAAGCTTGGCAGGCAAATAAAAGGAGCTGCAAACAAAGATTTTGCTTACAAGATGAGCGTCATAAAGGAAGAAACGATGGCAAGATTGGTTTTGATGAAAGACCTGGCAAAGTATGAAGCAATCGTACATAGCAAAACTAAGGTCAAGCTCAAACAAAACGAATTTGATGCACTTGTTTCGCACACTTTCAATACTGGAGGCAGCGACACATTGTTTAAGCTCGTGAATCTTGTTCCGCGAAACAACGATACGCTTAAGGTTTGGTTTATAACCAAATACATCACTGCAGACGGCATCGTTATGCCGGGTCTGATCCGGAGACGCAAAGCCGAAGCTGATCTTTTCTTCAACCAAAACAAATAAAACAATGATTGAGACTATCATCGTAACAATATTTTCAACGCTCCCTGTCGGAACTGCAATTGGTTGGTTTTTTACAAAGAGAAAACGCGACAACGATTTTATTACAGATCTGCAGAGCTCGATTGATCTATTGAGCGAAAACTACACAAAAACACTTGATAACCTGATCATTCTAAAAAAACAGAATGCCGATCTGCTAATACTTGTTTCGCAGCTTGAGACCGAAATCTCAAAGCTTAAGGAAGAGAATAGTACGCTACTCAAAAAAATGAATGAACTCAAAAAAATGGTTGCGGCAAAATGAGAAAGATTATGATTTTCTTCTTTCTGTTACTATTGAGTGCTTGCGCTTCAAAACGCCCAATACAACAAGTGCCGGTGATGACAAAAATCACCGTGAAGCCAAGACTTATTCCTGTTCAAATGGCAGGAGATAGTGTATTGCTCCGCCTGCTTTTTGAATGCGATAGCAATAACAGGCTTGTGTTAAAAAAACTGGCCGAACAAAAAAGCAAAGGAATCAACAGTGATTGGAAGCTTGATGATGATGGCTCTTTTAGCTATAAGGCAAACGCGGGTGGCCGCGACACAGTGATTATAGTGAATGACAGTATTATTTCTAAAGAAGTTCCTGTACAGGTTCCGGTTCCATACGAAGTCAACGTGTTGTTTTGGTATCAGAAGCTACTCATTTTCTTAGGCTTTTTAATGGTCGTTGTAATTGTTGTAAAAGTAACAAAGTATGCGATCAGAGGTATATAGTGTTTATGTAAATCCGGGCGAGTCATTGTTTGATATCGTTGTTCGTGAAACAGGAAGCCTCGAGGCCTTGCCTGATATCCTAAGGCTAAACCGTCAGCTCATGCAAAACTTTGGACCGACTACACAAATTGTTCCTGGCACTCAATTGCTGTTGCAAAAATCATCACCAGTTAAGTTTATAGAAACAAGTTCATCAGCCAACGGGGCAAATGCCTCAACCACTGCCGGTCAACAAAATCGAAATGTTGTGATACTTAATGCGGGGAGCGCATCTGGCGACCGCATAAGCAACGATTATGAGCCGGCAACATCAACTGATAAGCCAAACCCTGACAATGCAAATTATTATCTCGCTGATGATTATGAGTATCACTATATCAACGGTAAATGGAAAAGAAAATCAATAAACAACTTTTAAAAATGAGCAATAAAAGAAAACTTACGGTGCAACAACAAGCTCCAGACGATGTGGCAAAAGCTGAAACCATAGAGGAGCTGCAGCAAAAAATAATCGCAAAAAAAGCTGAGCAATTGGCCCTGGCCGAAAATGCCATTGAAGAGCTCTCGGTAAAGTACAATGTGACGGTTGGAATAAAACTCGACCTCAATCGCATGAAGGATGTTCTATCCTGGATGATCGAAAACGGCAAAGACACTATTTCTCTCAAGTATGAAGTCTGGCTTTGAAACTTAATTAATAAACCCTTAAATTCATTTTAAAATGGCACAGTACGATTTAATCTTCGTTAAAAACATAGCCTCTTCCGGTATTGAGTTTAGCGAACAGATTTTGGCAAAACCAGCTGGCGCTGGTTATTTCATCACGCAAGACTCCGGATCAGGTGTCTTGTCGTGGAGCAAAACACTATCAAGTCCCGTTATCAACGGAACCGTGAGCGGTGATGCTATAGTTACAACACTTGAGTCAGCCCCGCCAGCCGGCAAATTAGTTGATGCGCTTACAGTATATAACAAGATCAACAACCATCTGGCAGCTAATGATGCAATGGTATTCAAAGGCACTATCGGCACTAGTGGAACGCTTGAGCTAAGTGCTTTCAATGCGCTTACAACTTATTCCGCAGGGTGGTCCTACAAGGTAATCACCGCAGGAACCTATCGTGGTCATGTTTGCGAGATTGGCGATATGCTGTTGGCAACCGTTGACCGCAGTGGAACCGGTGCTGTTGATACTGACTGGACTGCAGTTCAAACCAACATGGATGGCCTGGTAACTGGCCCGGCAAGTGCTGTGGATGGACGTATTGCCGTATTCAACGGTACAAGTGGTAAAAGCATCCGGCAATACAACACATTGCTCGCTTCTGAGTTGGCCACAACAGCTAATCTTATCACCGATATCAATGCACTCGGATCGGGTACCATTTCAAAAGCAAGATTATACGCATTCACAAAAGCTGATGTAGGCTTAGGTAATGTGCAGAACGTTGATACAACCAACGCCGCAAACATCACTTCGGGCACATTACCAGTGGCCCAGGTGCCAAACATAACAGCTTCAAAGATCACTGACTTTTCAACATCCGTTTTTGGTGCATCAACGAATGCTTATAAGTCAACAGCCCAATCGTTGACAGCAGCCCTTGCAGCTATATCAACAGACATGGCCGCTTTGGAAACCTTCAGCACCGCCAATGCACTCAAACGTACAGCAACTAAGCCGACAGGTGCAACAGCTGCAGGAACTTTGTGGGACATACACCTAGACCCTACTGATGGATATATGTATGTATGTCTCGTTGGAGGTGCTGCAGGTACAGCAAGATGGAAAAGGGCTGCGTTGGCTTCATGGTAATTGGTTGAAGCTATGGCTCAATACGACCTTGTATTCATAAAAAACGATGCCTCATCGGGGGTCTCCTACAACGAGTTTAAGTTGCAGAAGCCTCCCGGTGCTGGTTATTCACTTACACAACATCCAACATCAGGAGTACTCAGCTGGGTTCAGTCAATGAATAACCTTGGTACTATTAGTGGAGATTTTAATACTTATACAGATACAGGTTATTACGTAATACCCTCCTCAGGGACAATTAGTAATTCACCTAAATACCTTGATGGTATTTTAGAGGTATTTAAAACTCCTACAGGAACAATTTACCAAAAAGCTTTTGTAAAGCCCCCAACAAACCCTACAAATCCTACAACATTTGTAAGGCATTTTCGAACAGGATCTCCTGGAACATGGACAGATTGGGCAGCTTTCGAATTGGTATATGAAGTGCCGGTAAGACCACCTGAAGATCCTAGAGCCCCTATTTCTGAAGCAAGCGAAGGAAGTATTACAGCGGCTTTAAGTGCAGTTGAGAATGCCTTAATGGATCACACCTTTGAGCATGTAAAAACAGTAACAGATATTTACATTGATTACAGAGAGTGGGATTTTTATTCTGACGATATATATCAATATATAATTGAACTCTGGGGGATACTTCCATCAGATGCAGTAGATGTTATTCCACAGATACCGTATATAGACGCTGTACGAAATGCTGAGATTTATCCGGAAGTTTATGTTGGTACTAATTATATCGCATTACAGGCTAAAACGATTCCAGCAGACTCATTTTATGTAAATGTCAGGATAATAAAAAGTACCTAAACAATGTCAGGAATATTTCACTTACCGTTATTATCAAACTCTGTCCCGGAACAGGGGAATGGTGACTATCGTGTTCGGTTTTACGATTACGATGGAACACTTCTCAAAGAAGAATGGGTAGAAGATTCTCTAGATGCAACAGCCCCTCAAACACCTACGCATGAAAATCTTACTTTTTATGGGTGGAACAAAACGTTTAGCAATGTAACTAAAAATCTGGACGTAGGCGCCATTTATGATAGTGCAAATGGAGATACTTATCTGTACATCACGCTAAATACACTTACGGGACTTTCTCCTATACTTTATTTTTATAAAGGAGTTCTTGGAAGTGGTACAACTATTTATTGGGGGGATGGTACCAGTAATACGTATACTGGAGCTGGAACTATTTCTGCACCTAAAACTTATGCACAAGCCGGAAATTATGTGATTAGAATATCTACTACGTTGAATATTGCGCTTGGGAGTGGCACCTCCTCAAATAGAATGTTTGGTGGAAATTATAATTCAAGTATTACAAAAGTAATAATAGGTAATTTGGTTGTTCTGCAAAATTATACATTTTATTTGGCTAGGTCATTGAAGACAATCTCATTTGGTAGGTATTTAACTTCAATACCCCAGTACTGCTTTCAGGGATGCTTAGACTTAACTGGTATAACATTACCCAATGGGGTTACAACACTTAGTATGTATTGCTTTAGTACAAATACGTCGTTGCATAGTGTGAGTTTGCCTGAATCTTTAACATCACTATCTACCCAATCTTTTTATTATTGCTCGACGTTAAGGTCCATTATTATACCATCCGGTGTATCAAGTTTATCCGATTATGTGTTTTATCAGGCAGGGTTAACAAGCTTTGAGGTACAGGGTAATATTACAGCATTGAGCGCTTATTGTTTAAATAAAGTTTATGTAGAATCGTTGGATTTTCCGAGCACACTAACAAGTATTTATGATTACGCACTTTCAAGTATTTATACCATAAAAGAACTTATCTTCAGGAGTACAACACCTCCAACAATAACAGCTTCTACTTTTGATTTCTTTAATTTGAATAAATATCAAGCTAAGATTTATGTGCCGGATGCATCGGTTAATAGCTACAAAGCAGCAACTAACTGGCTTAACTACGCAAATTATATTTATCCTTTAAGCTCAAGACCATGATAATAACAGCACAACCAGGAAGAGTATTCAAAAGAATCCACGATGGTTTCATTATGGGTGGAAAGATTATTCTTGGTAAAGACTTTTCTACCGGAACAGAAAGAGAAGACCTTCCAGAATACTATGTAGAGGTGTTTGATCCCTTTATTCTGCCTACAATCGAATGGCTGAAGGCAGATATACAACTTTGGCTTACTGAAAACGGAATAAGCTATCTCACTTCTGACAACAAAGAACAGCTGTTAGCCCGTATAAGCATCAATTAACACACATAACAATGGCACGACAATTAAATACAATCATTCAGGAGATCATTGCCACAAAAGAAGCACAGCCCGGATTATCAGCTTTATCATCAGGCAGCAGTACAGCAATCTGGCGCCTGTGGGTTTATGTAGTTGCAGTGTCCATTTATACAGTTGAGATAATGTTTGACCTGCTTAGGGATGAGATATATGCTGTTGTAGATGCCAAAACGACAGGAACACTTAGCTGGTACCGCAATCAGGCGATGAACTACAGACACGGGAGTCATCTGGTATTCGATTCAAATGGCTGGCCAACATATCCAGTTAATGATTCAACACCAAGGATCATATCACAATGCAGTGTCAGAGAGGTTAGCAATGGTTTATTGCTCAAAATAGCCAAGAAAGCAAACGATGAACTTGTACCGCTTGATATTGATGAATTAGCCGGGTTTTCTGAGTATATTGGCTTGATCAAATATGCAGGGACACCTATCAGGATAGTGAACGGCGGAGCTGTTCAATTGTCGCTACACATTGAGATTCATTATGATGTGTTGCTATTAGAAAGTGATGGAAGAGCCATAATAGACGGGAACTATCCCGTTATTGATGCAATATCTGCATTTCTAACTAACCTTCCTTTTGACGGCAGATTGTCAAAGAATGCGCTAATTGATTCTCTAATCAAAAATGCGTCTGGCGTTAAGGACTTGGTAGTATTGTATCTTGGTTGGCGATCAATTGATACTGATCCCTATCAAGTAATTGAAGCATCTCATGTGCCCAGTACGGGCTATTTTACAATATCTGATTTAAATGTTTCATACGTAAATTATGTATAGCATTGACTTCAATAAGATTTATGATCAATTAGTGCCGCCTGTCTTTGGTAGAGGTATGCACGCGTGGTTCAGTGCCTTGCTTAGCCCGCTGAACGATATTCTTTCGCGCCTTAACAACTACCGTACGACAAACCTTCCAAAAATCAGCATTAATGGTCAGACGTCTTCTTTGGAGTATGGTTTGAATCATTTGTATTACGGCAATGGAAACCAGCGTAGGATCTATATAACCGACGGCAACAGACAAGCCGGACTATGGATTTATAAACATGAAGAAAATAAACCATTGTTTGTCTTTCCATCAGATTCGCAACCACCGGAACGAGTCTTTATATTCTTGCTTGATGATGACACCGGCTTTGATTTCTACGTCAATCTTCCATCCAACGAAACATTTGATTATGCATATTTGTCCGGTTTTATCAATGCACATAAGATCAGGGGCTTTATTTTTGACTATCAAACCTATGTAGTCAATGGATGGACGCATCGTTGGTCAGGCAATGTTTGTGCAATGGAAACGGTTGAATCAGATTCAGATATCGTATTTAGTCATGCCTGGTCAGGTGAGGTTTGTGTTATAACAAGCTTTAATCCTGATCTTCATCAATTCAGTTATCTATGGTTTGGCAATGTATGCTGCATAATAACCAATGTTGAAGACACTTTAATGTATAATCATATTTGGTCAGGTAATGTCTGCGTACAAAAACTGGCTGGCTACAACCATGACTGGATAGGCTATGTCTGTGTACAGCAACCGGCAGGCTACAGCCACGACTGGGTAGGTAATGTCTGCGTACAGCAGCCGGCAGGCTACAGCCATGACTGGATAGGCTATGTCTGTGTACAGCAACCGGCAGGCTACAGCCACGACTGGGTAGGTAATGTTTGCGTGCAGCAACCAGCAGGCTACAGCCACGACTGGGTAGGCAATGTTTGCGTGCAGCAGCCGGCAGGGTATAGCCATGATTGGGTAGGTAATGTCTGCGTTCAGCATCCTGCAGGCTACAGCCACGACTGGGTAGGCAATGTTTGCGTGCAGCAGCCAGCAGGGTATAGCCATGATTGGGTAGGTAATGTCTGCGTACAGCAGCCGGCAGGGTATAGCCATGATTGGGTAGGTAATGTCTGCGTACAGCAGCCGGCAGGGTATAGCCATGATTGGGTAGGTAATGTCTGTGTACAGCAGCCGGCAGGCTACAGCCACGACTGGGTAGGCAATGTCTGTGTACAGCAGCCGGCAGGCTACAGCCATGATTGGGTAGGTAATGTCTGCGTACAGCAGCCGGCAGGCTACAGCCACGACTGGGTAGGCAATGTCTGCGTGCAGCAGCCGGCAGGATATACCCATAACTGGGTAGGTAATGTATGTTTACAACTCGAGCAGTCGAATGAAAATGAATAATAACCTTTAATTTTTTTAAAAATGTCAAACAAAATCCACAACGGAAACGCAAGAAGAAAATTCTTGTCCATTAACAAAACCGACCAGAACGGTGTATCTTTAACAGGATATCCAAAAGTTTACTCAATTGTAGAAGCTTTTCCGCATCCTGCAGGCAACGAACCAGCACTTACAAATGTTGAGTTTGCAAACCTAACAGATGGTCAATATGTGTCGCGCCTGAATAAGTTCGTCGAAAAGGTTGGTCACGCAAATGTTGGTATTGAGGTTGATATACCAGACCTCAAGGTTGGCGCTGTCGTATATTCAACAGCTTGTGATGTATCTGTTGAAGTTCCACCCGGTGGCACTGTAACTGATTCAATAGGCAGTGGTAATGGTAGCTCTATTGTATCTGATGATCTTGTGCAGCTCACATAGTCAAAATGAACAGGTTAAAACTTGACATTCGCGGTGGAATGCCACTACATCAGGAGGACATACGTTTTCTTGATGATTCATTCCGGCAGGCTTTTACTGACATAAGCCGATCGTTGCTCATGCCCGTTGAAGCTGCAATACTGTGGGGCTGCAATATTGCTCAGGTGTCATCTGGATACTCAGTTAGTGAGGGCAGCATATTCTATCAAAACGAGGTATGGCATGTCACGCCACACACCATGCCCTCACCGATACCTATGCCTGATGAACCGCGATGGAGGTTTTCTTCCATTCCTGGTCCGGAAGGTTCCCGTACTTTCTTCAACGGTGAGTCGCATAATGTTCATTTGATCAGGCAAGCGGTACTATCATTAGCTACAGTCAACGGTGAGACTGGTTCAATCAACGTTTCCATGCTACCACGGCTGGATCAATTAGATCAATCCATTGCTATACTGACACCAATCGTTTCAAACGGAGTAGTAGAAAGATCAGGCAGGACTACACCAAACAGAGTGTCAAAGAATAAAAACATGATATTTTTTGACGCCGCCTTTACTGTTTCGCTCGGCAACAATAGTGTCCAATTGTGTACTGTTCCGGAAGGGTTTCGACCAGTGAATTTTATTGAGCAAATTACAGTAGGGATATCTTCGTTACTCAACGAGGAACCATTTACCTCATTAATGCTATCTATATTACCAGACGGCAGGGTTTATATCCAACGGATGCGTACTTTAACGCAGGGAAACACATCAGTTTCATTTGCAGTCACGGCTACTTACATAATTTAAACCACTTTTAAATCTATAAAAAAAGCTGCAAACGCAGCTTTTTTTATACATTTCGTTTTATAAAGCTATACTTTTGGATTTTGCGATTATAAAGATATCTATTATTTGACTTTTTTTTCAAAAAAATCAGTCATTTCTTATGTTTTCCCGCCACTTTTTAGATTGTCTGATTTGGTGTATTAACTAAGTATATACAACGACTTTTTCAGTAGGTCTTCTCAATAGAACAATTCAATCCTATAAGTTATTGGTTAATAATGAATTAGAAAATATTCGAATCTTTTTTTCCATGTTTTTATTTGAAAGTATATGTAATGTATATACTTAACATATTTTTTTTATCGAATTAAACCACAATACCTTTACGTCAAGCTTTTAGCCTAAAATATTCGACGTTTACAAATTTTTATCATTTTAAATGAAAAGTGTATGAGACAAATTATGTTTTTATTAATTATTTTAAGTTTTTCCGGCGCACTTTTAGCGCAAGCCGATAAGGTTGCGGTTGAAAAAAGCGAAATCGGGATGAAACTCGTTGTCAACGGGAAAGCTATGATGATAAACGGTGTAAATTGGGATTATTTTCCAATTGGAACAAACTACGCCTATAGTTTATGGAATGAACCAGATGATTTCATTTCTAAGGCACTCGATGATGAAATGTCATTATTAAAAAACATGGGAGTGAATGCAATTCGGGTTTATACGGGCATTCCAAAGAAATGGATTAAACACATTCATGATAAATATGGCATTTATACCATGCTCAATCATTCTTTTGGTCGGTATGGGCTCACTTTGGATGGCGCTTGGGAAGCCAACACTGATTATTCAGATCCGAGGGTTAAAGAGCTTTTGATGAACGAAGTAAAACAGTTGGTTGAAGATTATAAAGATACTCCCGGCTTGCTTCTGTATTTACTTGGAAATGAAAACAATTATGGGCTATTTTGGGAAGGTGCTGAAACAGAAGATATTCCGATGGAAGACAGAAAATCAACTTTAAAGGCTCGACCATTGTATAAGCTATTTAATGAGGCTGCCCTCTCGATAAAATCAGTAGATCAATCACACCCGGTGGCTCTATGTAATGGGGATTTACTCTTTCTTGATATAATTGCACAAGAGTGTAAAGATGTAGATATTTATGGAACAAATATTTATCGTGGGGCTTCCTTTGGAGATGCGTTTGAACGGGTTAAAAAAGAGTATGGTAAGCCGGTTTTACTTACCGAGTTTGGTGCAGATGCTTTTAATACCGTTTCGAATGAGGAAGATCAAAAATCACAGGCCTATTATTTCTTAGAAAATTGGCGTGAGATATATGAAAATGCTGCCGGTTTTGGAAAAGCAGGAAATGCAATTGGTGGGTTTACATTTCAGTTTAGTGATGGATGGTGGAAATATGGACAAACGGATAATTTGGAGGTTCATGACACCCATGCTTCTTGGTCGAACGGTGGTTATTTGTCTGATTATGATGCAGATGGTAACAACATGAATGAAGAATGGTTTGGCGTTTGTGCAAAAGGTCCAACCAACGAACAAGGGTTTTATCAACTGTATCCAAGAGCTGCTTATTATGTTTTGAAAGATGTGCATCATTTTAATCTTTTTAATGAAGGCGCCTCGAAGAACACACTCAAACAACATTTTGATAATATAATGATAGCTGAAGCAGCTTTGAAAGCTCGGGGCGATAACGCTGCATTGGAAGGAGAAAAGAATAAGAAAATCCGGTTGAGTCGTTTCACATCTGAGTTTTCAACATTTAATACGGGCGGGAGTTTAATTTCAACTCCTGATAATCCCGATCCTGAGAAAAGCAATTATCCCAACCAACTTGGTTTTGATCATATGCAATCATTTTATATCGGTGTAGAGGCTAATCCTGCACCAAATTTCAGAGCTAATGTTGAGTTTAATGTTTTAGGCAATGTGGCTCAAAACCCAATCGACGAGATTTTTTATGAAAACAGAGGACGTCCTGTTGAGTTAAGAAGCAGCAATGGACTCGTGAAAGTTGAATCGAACAACAGGGTTCAGGTGTATAGAGCAAACTATCAATGGGATCATAAATGGTTCAAAATGAATGGCTTTTATCGCACAGGCCACTATCATTGGGGTTATGAAGGTGATTTTTTTGGCTTATATCCAGAGGCTAATTACGGACCACAAATAGATATTTATAATGGCATTGCTCCTTTTGGGTTTGAGATGGAAGGAAAAAAACAACTGGAAGGTCTCAAACTAGCTTTTGGACCACAGCTTTGGTGGGGTGCCAATCCTGCTCTTTTACTTAAATACAGCAGATCTGTTGGTAAATTTAATGTAACAGGAATTTATCATGAAGATTTGGATCAATTAGGATTAACAGAAAGTTCCTTTGCCATTCCTCAGCCAAAAACCAGAAGAGTAACACTTCACATAAACAGAAAAATTGGCAAATTCGGCATTGACCTAGGAGGTATATGGGCAGGACAACCGTTGCAGGGAAGAGAATTTCAATTAGTAAGAGGTGAAGAAGGCGCTTACAATGTTTATAAGGATCAAATAAAATCAGAAGATAATTTTGGAGGAAAAATCAAATTGTCATATACCGGAGGTAAATTTAACTGGTATGCCCAGTCAGCTGCCATGGGTTTAGTGGCTCAGGGTGGCGCTGATTATACAAAAACCTTCACCGGATGGAGATTAAAAGATAGCGGAAGTGGCAATCAGTATAATTTTCTTACAGGCTTTACCTACACAATAGGAGCCCTTCAGATTGCTCCAAACTTCCTTTGGCAAAAACCAATTGAAGGCCCAATACCAGGGGATGTTTCAGCACCAGGCCGACCCAGAAATATTCTTGAAGACCCGTTTGTTGTTAGATCAAACAGAGAAACAGTTGCAGGGGAATTATTGTTTACTTACGATCCTACGCCCGGAACATGGATGTATGATTGGGATAATGATAAATCAGAGAACTCAAAACTTGCAATAAGCACTGGTTTGGTTTTCCGTCACTTACCAACTATAATGGATGCTGCAATTGGTATTTTCCCTGACGGACGAACGACATTTGCTTTTCCGGGATCAGCTCCAGCGGCCGATTTGTGGGAGGTTAACGCGCGTTTGGTTTCAAAACTTAATAGCGATTTTGGATTCATTGCAACCATTTATACAGGTGATGCTCAGGCTAATGGCAGCGACGAAAGAACAATTAGCCGGTTAGGCGTGGATTTAAAAATGATTTACAAAAAAGTTAAACTCAATTCATTTGTAAGGGTGAATGACTGGGGTCCATACGATTATCATCGCGACTTTAACCTAACCTTCCCACTGCAACTTATGGCAGATATTTCAACAACAATAGCAAAACCTGATTGGGTTGACCTGCCTTCAACCAGAATTGGTATTCGCGGAACATACCGCACTCTTGACAAATATTCTCCTCGCTATGCACCTGCACAAACCATCGATGGAAGTGGAAATTTAGTTCCAGATCCTGAAGCAATTGGTTTCGACAATGGAAATGAATGGGAAATTAGAACTTACGTACTTATAAACATTGGTAAATAAAAATATAAACAAGATGAATACACATATTTTTATTCTTTTTAAACAATGGTTCCTTTTTGGAGCGATTTTACTTCTCTTGATGAGTTGCGAACGTGAAATAATTGATTTAGAACCAGCAACCTACACTACAAATCCGGAGGTTTTTATTGAGGGATTCAGTCCGGGATTAAACTATGCTGCATTTGGAGGATCGGTTCCAACAGCTTTTAGTGTTGATAATGATGTGACCTACAACAACTCTGCTGCTTCTATGAAATTTGATGTGCCGGATGTTAATGATCCCAAGGGAGCGTATGCAGGAGGTGTGTTTTTTACTGAAACAGGAAGAGATTTGTCAGAATATGATGCTTTAACATTTTGGGCAAGAGCTTCAAAGGCTGCTACCATTGACATCATTGGTTTTGGAAATGATTTGGGCGAGTCAAAATTTCAGGTTTCTGTCGCTGGGCTAAATGTAAACAACAGTTGGAAGAAATACATTATTCCAATTCCTGATGCATCAAAACTTAAGCTGGAACGTGGGATGTTTTTTTATTCCGAAGGTCCCGAAAACGATAGAGGGTATAGTTTTTGGATTGATGAACTTAAATTTGAAAAACTTGGTACTGTTGCTCACCCCGAACACGCCATCTTAAATGGTGAAAACCAAGTAATAACATCTTTTTCAGGTGTTTCTGAAACAATTGATGGTTTGATTTCAATATATAACCTTCCTGATGGAATAAATATGGCTGTAAATGTTACCCCGGCGTATTTTGAGTTTGCTTCTTCAAACAATGCAACAGCAACAGTTGATGAATCAGGAAATGTACTAGTAGTTGGTGCAGATACCGCTGTAATTACAGCTACTGTAGGAGGTGTTGCCGCAAGTGGCTCACTAACAATAAAATCGTTAGGAAGTTTCGCTCATGCGCCAACCCCAACACACGATCCGAATAATGTAATATCGATTTATACTGAAGCCTATCCAAATCAACCGGTTGAGTACTATAATGGTTATTGGGCTCCTTATCAGACCACCTTATCAGCTGATTTCACAATAAACGGCGACAATGTACTTAACTATACCAATTTTAATTTTGTTGGGATTCAGTTCAGTGCACCAACTATTAATGCTTCCCAAATGACCCATCTTCATTTGGAAATTTATATTCCTAACCCTATTGTAACAGGGGCACAATTTAAAATTCAGGTAGTTGATTTTGGTGCTGATGGCGTTTTCGGAGGTACTGATAATTCAAGCTCAACACTCACCTTCACAAGTCCTTTGCTTGTTTCACAAAACTGGATAATTTTCGACATACCTTTATCAAGTTTTATCGGATTAAATAATAAGGCCCATCTCGCCCAAATAATTTTTGAAGGCAGCAACCTTACAAATTTCTATGCTGATAATATTTACCTCCGCAAATAAAATCTTACACAATGAATACAATCATTAAAAAACACGCACATATCATCGCAATTTTACTGTTAATGAATAATTTTGGTTGCAAACCAGATGATTTTCAGAAATTGGATCAGCGAAACTGGGAGTTAACCTGGAGTGACGAATTTGATGCTGAAGCAGGAACTCTTCCTGATGCAGCAAAATGGGCTTTTGATATTGGAACTGGCCAGGATGGTTGGGGAAATCGTGAATTTCAATATTATACTGACCGGCCCGAAAATATTTCGATGGATGGAGAAGGGAATCTGGTAATTGTTGCTAGAAATGATGAATACCTTGGGTCTTCTTTTACCTCGGCTCGTATAAAAACACAGGGACTTTTTTCGCAAGCCTATGGTCGTTTTGAAGCAAGGTTAAAAACTCCTTATGGACCCGGCTTATGGCCAGCTTTCTGGCTTGTAGGTTCTGATGTTGAGACTGTTGGATGGCCTCAATGTGGTGAAATTGATATCATGGAGCTAAGAGGTCAGGAACCTCATATCATCAACGGCACAATTCACGGGCCGGGATATTCAGGAGGAAATTCAATTACAAAAAAGAACGTTTTATTAAACAGCAGGTATGATGTTGATTATCATGTTTTTGCAATTGAATGGGATACAGATAAAATCGACTTTTTTGTGGATGACTATTTGTACCAACGTATCGAAAGCAGCATTGTGAACGGACAATGGGTTTACGATCATCCTTTCTTTATCATACTTAATGTAGCTGTAGGTGGCAATTATGTTGGATTTCCTAATCCTCAAACACCATTTCCTCAATCAATGATCATTGATTATGTACGAGTGTACAAAGAAGTTAAGTAAATTTGTAAAAGGTTGTTTTTCATTCAATAAATAACAGTATAACAAATGAATAAGGCATATAAAGGAAACGAGACTAAAAAAATGAGCGAAGCGGTAGCATTAACGGTGATTGAGCATGAAAACGAAAACTTTTTTAAGATTTCTAATCATGATTCCATGCGTCCCTTTTTTATGAATATCGTAAGCAATTCGAATCATTGGATGTTTATTTCGAGTAACGGTGGTGTTTCGGCCGGTCGGATGAATCCGGAGTATGCTTTATTCCCTTATTATACTGACGATAAAATAACAGAGTTTGCTGATATTACTGGCAGTAAAACCATTTTGCAGATTGGGCTGGAAGATAAGATGCATATTTGGGAACCTTTTTCTGAAAGATATACGGAAATGTATCATATCAGCAGAAATTTGTACAAAAATATTTATGGCAATAAAATAATTTTTGAAGAAATCAATCACGATTTGGGTCTGATTTTCAAGTACCAATGGAATTCGAGTAATTTATTTGGGTTTGTAAAAAAAGCAGAACTGCAAAACACTTCGAGTAACAATTACCATATAAGAATACTAGATGGCATTCAAAATTTAATGCCTTATGGTGTAGGGAGTTATTTGCAAATGTCGACAAGTAATCTCGTTGATGCATATAAGCGAAATGAATTACATAAAGAATCTGGAATGGGATTGTATTCATTGAGTGCCATAATTGTTGACAAAGCCGAACCGAGCGAAGCCTTGAAAGCCAATATTGTGTGGTCATCCGGATTGGAAAATCCTGTTTATTTGCTTTCTTCATTGCAGTTGAAAAACTTCAGAAAGAATGAGGATATAAAAGAAGAGCATGATGTGAAAGGTGAAAAAGGAGCCTATTTTGTTATTTCAGATTGTCGGTTATCAGCAAACGAAGTAAAAAAATGGAAAATTGTTGCCAATGTTAATCAAAGTCATGCACAAATAGTTAGTCTTTGTCAATCGTTAAAAGACAAAAGTGCTCTCGACAATCTTTTACTCAAGGATATTGAAGCCGGAACACAAAATTTGATTCAGCTTGTTGCTGGAGCTGATGGGTTGCAACATACTGCAGATCAGCCAAAAGACACACGTCATTTTTCAAATGTGCTTTTTAATATCATGCGTGGCGGCACTTTTGATTATAATTATCAAATTGAAAAATCAGATTTTGCAAGCTATCTGAATAAAGCCAGCAAAGCAGTTTTTGAAAGAAACAAGGGTTTTATTGATGGGTTAAATCCGGTTTTCACCAAGGCAGATCTTGATATATTATTGATAAATTCGGATGATGCCGACCTAAAACGACTTAGCATCGAATATTTACCGCTGAAATTCAGTCGCCGACATGGAGATCCAAGCAGGCCTTGGAACCGATTTTCAATTAATACCCACAGCGAAAAGGATGGTTCCAAAATTCTGGATTACGAAGGAAACTGGAGAGATATTTTTCAAAATTGGGAGGCTCTCGTTCATTCTTATCCGGGATTCATTGAAGGAATGATTTTCAAGTTTTTAAATGCTACTACCTTTGATGGTTATAATCCTTACCGAGTTACAAAAGGTGGTTTCGATTGGGAAACCATCGAACCTGACAATCCATGGTCATATATCGGCTATTGGGGTGATCATCAGATTATTTATTTATTAAAGTTTTTGGAATTCATTGATAACCATCAACCTAATGAACTTGTAAAACTTTTTGAAAACGAATATTTCGTTTATGCAAATGTGCCTTATCGAATTAAATCATATCAGGCTATACTTGAAAATCCAAAGAGCACCATAGAATTTGATGAGAAATCAGATCACAACATACGTTCAAAAATTGAGAATGCAGGGTCAGATGGTGCTTTGAAAGGAAGTCGATTGAATGAGATTTATCATGTTAATTTTGTCGAGAAAATATTAGCAACGGTATTGGCCAAGGTTTCCAATTTTATTCCTGAAGCCGGTATATGGATGAATACCCAACGGCCCGAGTGGAACGATGCGAATAATGCCTTGGTTGGAAATGGTGTTTCGATGGTTACCTTGTATTATTTGAGGAGATTTTTCAAATTTTTTGAGGTAGTTCTTTCAAAAACTCCGCTGAAGGTTGTTGATATTTCGGAAGAACTTGCTGAATTTTTTAGAAGAACAGCCAAGGTGTTAGAAGTAAACCAACATCTGCTTACAGACAAAATGAGCGATAGCAGTCGAAAAAAAATCACCGATGGATTGGGGCAAGCTGGTAGTGATTATAGGGATTCGATCTACAATAATGGATTTAGCGGAACAAAGAACGCTTTGAATCTTCATCAACTATCGGGTTTTGTAACTAATTGTATTAAATATTTTGACCATTCCATTCAGGCGAATCAACGACACGATCATTTATATCATGCCTATAATATATTGACTATCAAGGATAATGGGTTTTCAATTTCTCATTTAAGCGAAATGCTTGAAGGTCAGGTTGCAACCATTAGTTCGGGATATTTAAGTGCTGGTGATATTGTAAAAGTGTTAGACGAACTCAGAAAAAGTGCTTTATACAGAGCAGATCAAAACAGCTTTTTACTTTATCCTAACAAGAATCTCCCCAAGTTTTTAGAAAAAAACACTATACCCGAAACCTCCGTTCAACGGTCAACTTTGCTAAAGAAGTTGGTGGAGGATAATAACCTTGAAATTGTTTGCAAAGATCAAATTGGGGGATATCATTTTAATGGAAATTTCAAGAATGCGGGGGATTTAAAAATTGCATTAGATGGCTTAAAGTCAACTCAATACAAATCATATGTTGAGGTCGATAAAAACTTGGTTTTAGAGATTTTTGAAGAAGTGTTTAATCACAAAGCGTTTACAGGAAGATCAGGAACGTTTTTCGCTTTCGAAGGACTGGGATCAATATACTGGCATATGGTTTCCAAGCTTCATTTGGCTGTAAACGAGGCTTGTATAAAAGCTTTTAACGATAATGAAGACACTGAAATTTTGAATCGTTTGAAAGCTCATTATGAAGAAATCGGCAAAGGTATAGGGGTTCATAAATCGCCTGATTTGTATGGAGCGTTCCCCACTGATCCCTATTCTCACACACCACAACATCGCGGTGCTCAGCAACCCGGAATGACAGGACAGGTAAAGGAAGATATTTTGGTAAGATTTGGTGAATTGGGAGTTTCTGTAAAAGAAGAGAAATTGCATTTCAATCCATGTTTATTGCGGAAAAGTGAGTTCTTAACAAATGTTACAGTTTTTAGCTATGTTAATAATTCCAATGAAACTCAGCAGTTAGAATTAACAAAAAACGCTTTGTGTTTTACGTATTGTCAAATTCCTGTTATCTATCAAATTGCTGATAAAAAGGGACTGGAAGTTGTGTTTACTGATGGCTCAAACCTATCATTTGACAAATTGAATTTAGATATTGAAACAAGTCGACAGGTGTTTGAACGCACAGGAAAGGTGAGGCAAATAATTGTTTCAATGACAGAAAATCAATTAGTTAATAATTAAAATAGAAAATATTTTAAAAAGCAATAATATGAAACACACATTTCCATTTCTGTTATTATGTGTTGCAATGATGCTTTTAATTTCTTGTGAAAGTCACACAAAAAATGACCACAAGAAAAAAGACATAACAGCAAAAGAAATCTTGGGGAACCCTGAATTTGTAGCTATTTCCTATGGTGGATACCGACAGCAAACCAGAGATATTCAACCAACCATTTCTGAGCAAAAAGAAGACTTGAAATTAATGGCGGCAATGGGAATAAAACTCATCAGAACCTATAATGTGTATTTTGCAGAGTCTTCAAACCTATTGCAAGCCATCAGTCAGATGAAGCAGGAAGATCCCAATTTTGAAATGTATGTGATGTTAGGAGTCTGGATCGATTGTAAAAATGCATGGACTGCATTTCCTCCTGATCATTCACAGGAAAGCGAGCAAAATGCCGCTGAGGTCGACAGAGCTATTGCACTAGCCAAAAAACATCCAGATATCGTAAAAATAATTGCTGTTGGAAACGAGGCCATGGTGAAATGGGCCACAAGCTATTTTGTGCAACCAGCAATTATTCTCAAATGGGTAAATCATTTACAGAATCTTAAGAAAGCAGGCGAATTGCCTGAAAACTTGTGGATTACAAGTTCTGATAATTTTGCTTCATGGGGTGGGGGTGATAAAGAATATCACAATGATGATTTGATACAACTAATAAAGGCTGTTGATTTTATTTCAATGCATACCTACCCAATGCACGACACACATTACAATCCTGACTTTTGGGGAGTACCCGAAGATGAAATGCATCTAACTGATTTGGAAAAGATTGATGCAGCCATGCTTCGATCGAGGAATTATGCCATTAAGCAATATGAAAGTGTTGTGAACTATATGAAAAGCTTACAGGTAAACAAACCTGTTCATATTGGTGAAACAGGTTGGACGACCCAATCAAATGAACATTATGGTGACCCAGGTTCAAAAGCCTCCGATGAATACAAATCGGCTGCTTATTATAAGCTTGTGAGGGAATGGACACAAAATGCAGGATTGACGTGTTTTTATTTTGAAGCTTTTGATGAGCAGTGGAAAGACGCGAAAAATCCACAAGGTTCAGAAAATCATTTTGGGCTCATTAATTTGCAGTCGCAAGCCAAATACGCTTTGTGGGATTTGGTTGACAAAGGCACTTTTGAAGGGTTAACAAGAGATGGTAAACCAATTACAAAAACATACAGTGGTGATAAAGAAGCCCTTATGAAGGATGTGAAAGTGCCGCCTACTCAAATGGAAATCAAAGAATCAAAAAAGCAACCATAAACAAAGCTCATGAAAAAACATGTCAGTTATTTAGCGGTTGTTCTTCTAATTAAGTTGTCAATGAGCAGTTGTAGCAATTCAAAGATGATGGAAATAGATGTGTTCGAAACATCTGAAAGTGGTAACAAACTTCAAAGAATAACGGAATTTCCTATAGCTGAGAATAAAGTTGAAGTTACCATTTTGCCGCAAGAAAAATTCCAAACGATAACCGGTTTCGGTGGTTCGTTTACAGAAGCATCAGCGGCATTTTGCTGAATAAAATAAGTAAAGAAAACAGAGAAAAGATTCTGGAAGCTTATTTTGGTGAATCAGGCTCCAGGTATTCACTTACGCGAACACACATTAACTCCTGTGATTTTTCCCTAGGAAATTATTCCTATGCACCTGTAGAAGATGATATTGAATTAAATAATTTTTCAATTGATGAAGATGCTGACGATATCATTCCCATGATAAAACAAGCTATGTCTATTTCCAAAGATGGGTTCAAAATTATCTCATCACCTTGGACAGCTCCTCCCTGGATGAAGGACAACAACGATTGGCGCGGAGGCAAACTCTTACCAAAATACTACGACACATGGGCTTTGTTCTATTTAAAATATCTTGATGCTTATAAGGAACAGGGCATTGAAATTTGGGGATTTACTGTTGAAAATGAACCACTTGGGAATGATAGTAATTGGGAAAGCATGCATTATACACCTCAGGAAATGAATGAGTTTGTAAAAAACCATTTAGGTCCAAAACTAAGAGCAAGCAACCACAATACAAAAATTTTAGGGTTTGATCAAAACCGCGACGAACAATTAAAAAAGTGGGTGGATGTTATGTTTGATGATACTCTTGCAAAAAACTACTTTGATGGAACAGCAGTTCATTGGTATGCAAGCACCTATCACCATTTTCCTGAGGCACTTCAATATGCACATATCAAAGCTCCTCAGAAACATCTGATTCAAACAGAAGCGTGCATCGATGCTCAGGTGCCCAGGTGGGAAAACGACGTCTGGTATTGGTCAAAAGAAGCTAAGGATTGGGGTTGGGACTGGGCTCCTTTGAATCAAAAATACTTACACCCTAAATATGTGCCTGTTTTTCGATATGCAGGCGATATTATTGGCTGCCTTAACAGTTGGGTTGATGGATGGATTGACTGGAACATGGTTTTGGACACACAGGGTGGCCCTAATTGGGCTAAAAACTGGTGTATCGCCCCTGTAATAGTTGACACTGATAAAGATGAAGTTTATTTCACCCCTTTGTATTATACCTTGGCGCATTTCAGCAAGTTTATACGACCCGGAGCAGTTAGAATCGGGTTTCAGCATACCGATAAAAGTC
>Ga0351879_1008_pt1 | contig 49237 bp, 38 predicted proteins | sample BONcelFGM3001D15_FD_206782 | JGI IMG/M metagenome (GOLD analysis project Ga0351879, IMG submission 206782) | Enriched cells from coal bed in the Powder River Basin, Montana, United States - BONCAT cells FGM rep3 HSBNCT.FGM.300.1.D15 ... | reverse complement strand
GGAGGGAGATAAGTATCAGCCCCAGAAAAAATATTTTTCTCATCTGTTGATCTCCGGTTGGTGTGTAGTTTGAGTCTCTTCATCAACCTCTTCCTTGATAGATTGTGGTTCAAAAGTTATTGCCGTTTTTGAGATAACATCATCAAATTTCTTTCTCTGCCCCTGAGTGCAAATTCCTCTGATGTTCTCATAGAATTTCATAGTCAGGTCTCTGTTTAGAGATTGGGCCATAATAAAATCCTCATATATCTTATTCAGAACTACAGTGTCGTTCTCTACTCCGGCGGAATTAAACCTCTCCTTAACACTTCTTAGCCTCATCCCCACCTCTTTGAGACTTAAACTATAATCGTTCACTATTGAGTCAAAAACTTCGATCTGATTCCCGGAGAGACTGAGATACTTAACAAAAAACGTATTTACTCCCTCAATGCTTCTCTTCGCTTGGGCCTCTCTCTGTTTGGCGAGATACATATTTACACCTATAGTACTGACAATAGTAATGTTAAAAATTGCCAGAATTATTACCCAGAGCTTTAATCTTCTCACTGATTTTAAATAATTGTTACTCATATCTCTCAATTAAAATGGTAAAAAAAAGGAGCCGAATCCTACACTCATAATATCTACACCTACAGAATCCGAGATAGAACCGGCCACATTTGATATCTCATACAGGTTTCCTATAATACAACCAATACTTACGGAAGCAGCTATAGATACGCCATAGATTAATGCAGTCTTAAAGGTGAGTCGCTGAGTTTCAAAGGTGGCTTGCAGGCTTAGCTCTGTCACTCTATCCATAATTATATCAACTCTGTCACTCTGTAAAACCTTCTCCTTCTCTTTTTCGATAGCGGTATAGAGTTGTTTTTCAAAATCTGAATTATTGTAAGTCGTTTTCATTTATAACTGATATTAATTTTTCTTTCAACTGTTTTTTTGCTCTTTGAATAAGCGATTCAACTGCGTGAACCGATAGTGACATAATTTGTGCAATCTCCTTTTGAGGCATTTCATCCAGCCGGCTGAATATAAATGCTACTCTCTGCCTCTGGGGTAAACGGTCTATCTCTCTATAGATAAGCTCTTGCACCTCTTTGCTGGATAATATTCTATGAGGGTTATCATTTTTATTTGTTTGTAAAAGATTGGCAATTGCTCCAACTTTAGATTCATAAAAAGAGAGGATGCTCTTTTTTTCTCTCTTCCTTAGAAAAGTGTATGCGCTGTTTATCCCTATTCTATATAACCAGGTTGAGAACTCCGAACTGCCCCGAAAACTACCCAATGAGATAAATGCCCGCAGGAATGTCTCTTGTGTTATGTCCTCGGCATCTTGTAACTGATGAACAAATCCCCTTGAAAGAATAAATATCCTTTCGTGGTATCTCTCCACCAACAGACGAAACATATCTGTCTCGCCATCAAGAACTCTCTCAATTATTTTATCCTCTGATATCATTGTATACACCTCTTAGACGCAACTAATGTTAGAATCCGTCGCAGAGGCGGCAAATAAACATCAAAAAAAACTGAACTACAAATCTTATATCTTTGTTACTTTACCCTAAAGAGTTATAAAACGACTAATCAAAACTAAAATGAATAATCAAAACTGGACAATAGAGAGTATCGGGAACCTTTCAGGAGAGAGGGTAATTATTACAGGCGGAGCAAGCGGAATTGGGCTTGAGGCAGCCAAGGTGCTGGGGGCAAAGGGTGCAGAGGTGGTTCTTGCAGTGAGAAATATGGATAAAGGGGAGAGGGCAGTTGCACGGATTAAAACAGATAATCCAACAGCGAACATATCCCTTATGCACCTGGATCTTGGCGATCTGCAGAGTGTGAGAAAATTTGCCCTGGAGTTCTCAGAAAAACACAAAACTCTTAATCTGCTCATAAACAATGCTGGAGTTATGATTCCTCCTTACAAAAAAACCAAAGATGGCTTTGAACTGCAGTTTGGCACCAACCACCTTGCCCACTTTGCACTTACAGGTTTGCTCCTGCCCCTGTTAACATCCACACCGGGTTCCAGAGTTGTAACTGTAAGCAGCATTGCAAGCAGAGGTGCAAAAATCTATTTCGATAATCTGGACGGATTAAAAGGATTCTCTACAATGGACTTTTACCGTCAAAGTAAATTTGCCAACCTGCTATTCGGTAAAGAGCTTAACTTAAGGCTTAAAGAGTCAGGGGCAGAAACAATCAGCATCGTTTGTCACCCCGGAGTATCTGCAACCAATCTCTTTATGAGAGGCTCCGGCAAAGAGGGTGGCAAGGTGATGAACTTCCTTTTAGGGCTCTTTGCTCAACCAGCACACAAAGGCGCACTCCCAACCCTTTTTGCTGCAAAAAATATGCAGCTTCAAGGCGGAGAGTACATCGGGCCGGACGGTATTGCAAACTTTAGAGGCAACCCAGTTGTCACATCGGAGGGAGATAAACTCTTCAAGGCAGACATCTCCAAAAAGCTATGGCAGGTATCTGAACAACTCACCGGAGTAAGTTATCTCTCCGGCAAGAGAGTTGAGTAAGCTATTAGAGAAAAAACTAATTGCCTCTTTATGAGGCAAGCCCCACGATGCTTGGCAAGGTTTCTAGGGTATTTGTCTGTTTGTTGATCTTATATGTAGAACAACATTAATTTCTACAGATATGAAAACAAGAGTTAAACAAAGTATCCTGCTGATTCTGGCAATGGTAATATTCTCGGGAGCATCCCCGGTTTGGGCTCAGCAGACAAAGGACTTCTTTACTGTAAAAGGGGTAGTTAAGGACAATCGCTCCGGAAAGACTCTGGAGTATGTAAACATCTCGGTTGCCGGGACAAATGTGGGAACAATAACAAATACCAACGGAGAGTTCTCGATTAAGATTAAGGACTCACTCAATGCAAAAAATGTAATTGTATCTCATATCGGTTACATTACAAGCAAGTTCTCCGTAAACGGGAAGAGTGAAGAGGGAATAATTGTTCAACTTACCCCTCAGCCAAACCTGCTGGACGAGATAACAATCCGCGCAATTGATGCAAAATTACTGGTCGAGAGAGCAATCGCAAAGATCGAACAGAATTACAGCGCCAACCCAAGTTTACTTTCGGGGTTCTATCGCGAGACAATAAGAAAACGAAAAAACTACATCAATGTATCTGAGGCTATTGTAGAGATCTATAAAACTCCTTACTCAGATGGGCTCAACAGAGATCTAATCCAAATTTATAAAGGGAGAAAACTGATCAGTCCAAAAGCCGACGACACCCTTATGGTAAAACTGCTGGGGGGGCCAAACCTCTCAATCTATCTTGATGTGGTTAAGAATCCGGACCTTATGCTCAATGCTAAAACCCTCTCATATTATAAATTCTCTATGGAGGAGTCTGTTATGATAGAAGATCGCCCACACTATGTGGTTACCTTTATACCTCAGGTAATACTACCCTACTCCCTGCACTACGGAAAACTATACATAGACAGAGAGAGCCTCACATTCTCAAGAGCAGAGTTTAGCGTAAGTATGGACGATAAAAACAAGGCAACTCAGGCAATACTTAAGAAGAAGCCGATGGGTATGGTTTTCAAACCGGAAGATGTCTCATTCCTGGTTACCTATAAAACTCGTGACGGGAAGAGCTATCTAAACTACATCCGCAGCGAGCTTCGCTTTAAGTGTGACTGGAAGAAGAGACTCTTCTCCACAAACTACGCAATTGTTTCAGAAACAGTAATTACCGGAGGAAAAGGAGAGGTATCTGCAAAGATTCCACATAAACTGGCCTTCCGGGAGAGTCAGTCACTCTCAGATAAAGTTAACAGTTTCTACGATCCTAACTTCTGGGAAGATTACAACATCATAGAGCCGGATGAGTCTCTTGAGTATGCCGTTAACAGATTAAAAAAGGAGAATCTCAAATAACCGAGTAATATCTTTCGTATATTTGAAAGTATGATAAACGATCTGTTGCTCATTAAAAAAGTTAAAGAGGGGGATATTAAAGCTTTCGAAATCCTGTTCCGGAAATACTATCCCCCTCTATCTTATTATGCGGTTACCATTACCGGCTCAAGTGATGCAGCAGAAGATATTATCCAGGATCTGTTCTATGTTCTGTGGAGAGAGCGGGAACGGATTCAAATATTGAGTTCTTTGAAGAGTTACCTCTACAACGCTGTAAGAAACAGGTCCCTCCAGTATTGCGATAAAAGAAAACTAGACCAGAGATACAGAATTAGCAGTCTCAACCCCTCTTCTCAGGATACGGAGCAGGATTCTCTTAACGGGATTGAGTATAGGGAGTTGGAAGAGATTATTAAAAAAAGTCTTGAGAGGATGCCCTCCAGAAGAGTAGAGATTTTTCGAATGCACAGGTTTGGTAACCAAAAATATAGGGAGATTGCAGAGGCACTCTCCGTCTCGGTTAAGACTGTTGAGGCCGAGATGACAAAAGCACTTAAAGAGATAAGAAAAGAGATAGAACTACACACTTCAATATTATGATTTCTAAAAATATAAACAATAAAACAGATGCTGCCTGGAGCAAACTCCATAACAGGTTGGAAAGTGAGGGGTTACTGGAGGTAAAGAGCGAGAGAAATATAATACGGGCATTTGCAAACTCTACCGCACTTCGTGTGGCAGCCGCACTGGTCATACTTATTGGCGCAACTCTCTATCTTTCAGTTTTTAATAAAGGTTCACAGACACTTCTGTCACTACATAACTCCGAAGAGAGCTCTACTGTAGCAACAACTCTGGAAGATGGCTCAACCGTTTTCCTGGCAAAGAACACTACTCTCTCATACCCAAGGCATTTCGATAAATCGCGCAGAGAGGTTCGTCTTGAGGGTAATGCCTATTTTGAGATCTCCAAAAACCCTGAAAAACCCTTTATTGTAGAGACAGAACTTATTACTATAGAGGTGCTGGGCACATCTTTCAATGTAACGGTATCGGATACTCCGATGCCATCCATTGCGGTAAACACAGGTAAGGTAAGCGTCACATTAAAGAGTAACGGGCAGAGAGTAACACTTCTGGCAGGCGAGAGTGGAGTGGTTAGCTCAGGGTCGTTAAAATCTATCCCCACAGAAGATCTTGAACAGTTTAGGCTCTATATGAACCGTATCCATTTTAAAGATGAAAAACTCTCAGATGTAGTGAGAATAATAAATAAAAACTCTCCGGAACTCTACATTGAACTTGCCCCGGAAATTGAAGAGCGTCTAATCACCGCTACATTTACGGGTAACTCTCCCGATACAATGGCCCAGCTTATTTGCGTTGCGCTTAATCTCAACTACACAGTGCAAGCGGGAAAGATTCTAATCCACGAATAACTGCAATATGTGAACAGAATGGGAAATCTCATAAAATCTCTATTGATAGTACTCCTGGCGGGAGTCCCGTTTATCTGCCAGAGAGCTATTGCAGCAGAGGTTATTGATCTCCCGGATAGATCCTTTCAACAGAACGGCAATCTTTATCAGGACGATTTAAAAAGAGTTGTAACCGTAACCAGAGGACGGGCTACAGTTTACCGCCTGTTAAGCAAGATTTCGGAACAGACCGGACTACTCTTTATCTACGACAGTAAAATTGTGGAGAATGATAAAAGGGTAGTTATTGAGCCGGGGGAGTACCCACTTGAAGATGCAGTTAGAATAATCACAGGCAACAGAGATCTTAGAATAAAAATTGAGGAGAACTACATACTTCTCTATTTGCCCAATGCAGATAAAGCAGAGCCGGAGATTAAAAAGAGAGATGAGACACCATCTGCAAACAACCAAACTCAAGAGGGTGGCCATTTTGCTTTAAGCGGTGCAATAAAAGATCGTTTAACCGATGAGCCGATTGAGTTCGCAACAATTAGCGTTAACGACAAGCCATATGGTACAGTCTCAAATCTAAACGGGGAGTTCATATTTACACTTCCGGACTCTCTTCTTGACTCTCATATAAAGATCTCCCATCTGGGGTACCAGAGCCGTCTGTTCAAGGCTTCGCTTCTTGCCGGACAAAGGGCGACATTCTATCTGGATCAGAGGATAATACCGCTTCAGGAGATAGTAGTAAGGGCTATAGACCCCACCAAAACCATACGGGAGATGATGGCAGCCAGAGTGCGTAACTATAATAGTGACCCATTATACATCACAGCCTTTTACAGAGAGGGTATAGAGTACAAAAACAATATTTCATTAAGCGAAGCTGTATTGAAAATATACAAGACCGGAGTTATTTACGGAGCTAATAGCGAACAGGTTAAGGTGCTTAAAATGCGTCGTTTGGCAAGCTCACCGGAGAAGGACACTCTTGTAACGAAGATAAAATCTAGTATAAACTCCTCTCTGCTTCTGGATCTTGTCAAAAACCTTCCCGATTTTCTCCAGCCACAGGCATATCTGCAGTATGACTTCTCACACACAGATATTACCGTCATTGACGACAGAAGGGTTTATGTTATCTCTTTTGAACAAAAGGAGGAGATTACCGCTCCGCTTTATAAAGGGAAACTATATATAGATGCAGGGAATTGGGCTTTGACTCAGGCAAGGTTTGAGGTAAATCCCAAATATGTGGCAAAGGCCACAGACGATATTATTGTTAAACAGAGCCGCAAGGTCGAGATTATACCTGAGAGGGTTGAATATCTGGTCTCTTATAAATCTAATAACGGAGTATATACACTTAATCACGTAAGGGGTGACCTCAATTTTCGGGTAAGGCCAAAGCGAAAACTCTTCAGCTCCAACCTGCACATATGGTTTGAGATGGTTAACTGTAAAACTGAGAGTTCCAATGTAACACCAATCCCACGGGAGGAGAGAATCTCCACCAGAGATATCTTCTCCGAGACAAGCTACTCATACGATAGAGACTTCTGGGGTAACTTCAATGTAATTCTGCCGGAAGAGAATTTAAAGGATTTTATTAAGAAATATGTTTTTTAGAGATATATTTACTAACCAATTGTTAACCCAAATCATAAGATATTATGAAAAAAATAGTGCCATTTATCGCTGCAGTGATATTTGCGGCAGGCTGTAAAACAACAGATATGAAAATAGCTAACCAATCTGACTTTCCACCTCCTCCGGTAGCCGAGATAACACCTACAACCTTCAATGAATTTGGTAACACCCGCATAGATAACTACTACTGGTTACGCGATAAGGAGAACCCGAAGGTAATTGACTATCTCAATGCAGAGAAAGCATATACAGATAGTGTTATGGAATCTACAAAAGAGCTGCAAGAGAGAATATTCGGGGAGATAATGGGGAGGATAAAGGATACCGATGAGAGCTATCCGGTGCTGGAGAACGGCTATTACTACTATACCCGGACAGAGAGCGGCAAACAGTATAGGATATATTGCAGAAGAGAGGGATCTGTGGATGCTCCTGAGGAGATTGTTTTTGATGCAAATATTATGGCAGAGGGTAAACGCGCTTTTCGTTTCTCCGGTTACGAAGTGAGCACCAATAACCAGATGGCTGCCTATGCATTCAACGAAACCGGCTCTTTTATGGAATCAACCATTAAATTTAGAAACCTTAAGACAGGAGAAGATCTTCCGGTAACTCTTGAGAAGGCCTCTTCATTCACCTGGGCAAATGATAATAAAACCCTCTTCTACACCGTCATCGACAACACCCTCAGGCCATACAGAGTATACCGTCACACCATTGGTTCCAGGAGCCCGGACCAACTTCTGTTTGAGGAGAGTGATGCAAGGTTTGATACTTATGTCTATAAAAGTAAGACCAATGACTTTATATTCATTGTGAGCGCCAGCAAATCTACATCGGAATTCCGTTACCTGAGTGCCAATAATCCGGATGGAAAATCTGAAATATTCCTGCCACGGGTTCAGGGTGTGGACTACTCGGTTACTCACCATAAAGAGCAATTCTTTATCAAATATAAAGATAGTACAAACATTAACGGAATGATCTACACAGCACCGCTTACGGGGTTCGACGAGAGGTCATCCTGGAAGATCTTTATGGATCACGACCCGAAAGTGAGAATAGAAAGGTTTGATGTGTTAAAGAGCTATGTTGCAGTTGAGATTAGGGTAAACGGGCTAAATGAGATTAAACTGTTTGACCTCTCACAAGAATCTAAATCCAGCATATCATTTCCGGAGCCGGTCTACACCGTTGCTTTGGGAGGAAACCCAGAGTATGATGCCAAAACCATAAGGTATACATATACCTCTCTAAACAGGCCATCAACACTTTACGAATACAATTTAGAGAGCGGCCAGAGCACAAAGCTTAAAGAGCAGGAGATTCCATCCGGCTTCAATCCGGACGACTATGTTGTGGAGCGTCTTTGGGCGAAGGCAGATGATGGAGTTGAAGTCCCAATGGCAATTGTCTATAAAAAAGGGCTTAAAAAGAACAGTAAGAACCCTGCTATGCTCTACTCATATGGAAGTTACGGCTCAAGCTCCGATGTTTACTTTAGCGCATCTGCATATAGCCTCATTGACAGAGGCTTTATCTATGCAATTGCTCAAATTAGGGGAGGCAGTGATTTGGGAGAGCAGTGGTATGAAGATGGTAAACTGCTTAAGAAGAAAAATACCTTTACAGATTTTATCGCCTGCGCACAGACGCTCATCCAAAAAAGATACACCTCTCCTTCGCTGCTGGCGGCATCCGGAGGGAGTGCAGGTGGGCTTCTGATGGGTGCTGTTGTTAATATGAGGCCGGATCTGTTTAATACAATTGTTGCACAGGTACCTTTTGTGGATGTTATCAATACAATGCTGGACACATCTCTTCCTCTCACAACACAGGAGTACGAAGAGTGGGGCAATCCCAATGTTGAGGAGTACTACAGATATATTCTCTCATACTCTCCTTACGATAATGTTTCGGCAAAAAACTATCCGAACATCCTCGCAACAGGAGGTCTAAACGACTCTCAGGTAGGGTTTCACGAACCTGCAAAATGGGTGGCAAAGCTTAGAGCTAACAAAACCGACGACAATATTGTTCTGCTCTACACCAATATGGACTCCGGACACGGCGGAGCCACCGGTCGTTATGACAGAATTAAAGAGACAGCATTTGAATGGGCATTTATTCTGGATAGGATTGGTATTAAAGAGTAGACAGTGAATGGATATTAAGCTCCCTCCCACTCTTCCCGGCAAAGAGGCGCATTTGAAGATGGCCCCGTCGCCAAGAGTTATTACACTTGTTCAAGAGCTCGCTCCCCCGGCACAGGCCAGGGAATCTGCTGTTTTGGTATTGCTTACCCCGCCAAAACTCGCAGGCAGGGAGCAACTCCTGGATTGGGAGTTGCTGCTCATCCGTCGCAACACTTATGACGGAGTTCATTCGGGGCAAATTGCCTTCCCGGGAGGTAAACGGGACAGTGAAGATCCCGACCTTATTGCAACAGCGTGCAGGGAGGCATTCGAAGAGCTTGGTATCACACGGGATAGTTTCACTATTATTGGAGAGCTCTCAAAACTTTATGTACCTCCCAGCAACTTTACCATCTATCCTGTACTTGCTATCTCCACAGAGCCCATCTGTTACAAGCCAGACCCAAGAGAGGTTGCAGAGTATCTCACTGTTCCCCTCAATAGATTCAACCCAGCCTACTCAAAGATATGCAGAGTTCAGGCAGGCTCTTATGAGTGGGTGGAAGCCCCCGGTTTTGTTATTGGAGAGCATACCGTATGGGGAGCAACAGCAATGATTATCTCCGAGCTATGGCAGAGCTTTGCCAGTGTTTGATGTATCTCACACTGGCAGAGACTACAAAGATGTTGAAGCTAAATTGATAAGCTCTTTTAGCAAAGCGTATGTTTCGTCATCAAATCCTGTTTTGTAAGATCTGGAGTTACACAGAACCACACAATTTATATTTGGCCCCATAACCCACATTGTGGCTGTTCCGGCCAAATTTCCTCCGTGATACCAGGAGTTTGGGTAGTATGAGTGGTTCATTCTCCAACCAAGCGCATATCTGTCATAAACAACAGATTGGGTTAGCATCAATGTACGGGTAGCGGGAGAGATTATATCCGGGATACCTGTCTTGCCATCTACGTGAAAGAGCAACTTTAACATCTCCTCTGTAGATGCAATTACCCCTCCGGCTGCAGCAATGACCTGCATCTCGTTTCCATACCCGTTTGTTCCATCCTGTGAGTAGTAGACAACCTCATCGGGCCTGCGCTGAGACTGATCACCCCCAACGTGCACATTTGTCACTCCTGCCTGCAGTAACACCTCTTTAAGATACTGCTCATAACTCTTGCCGGAGAGCTTTTCAATTATCTTTCCCAGAACGCCAAATCCCATATTGTAATAGGAATATGCAGATCCCGGTTCACTCTGGGCAGAGGTTAACATATAGTTGATTCTCTCATCCAGTGTCTGTCCTTTGAAACTTGTCGTGAACATTGGATCCGGGTTACTTGTCCAGCCGCTGTTGTGTTCAAGAAGATTCCGTACCGTAACCTTTGCTGCCTTTACCGAAATATTATTGGGAAACTCCTGAGCAAGAATCCCCCCGGGACCGAATACCTTACTCTCTACCGAGAGTTTACCCTGCTCCATCAGTTTCATAATACACAGTGTGGTAAACTGCTTGGAGACACTTGCAAGGCGAAAAAGGTGATTTGGTTTTGTGCGAAGCTCTCCCTCTTTGATTGCAAATCCTAACCCCGATTTATAGACAATCTGCTCATTTTTAGATAGTGCAAAGGATATCCCCGGAATTGAATATTTATCCATAAATGCATAAACCAATTTGTCCAACCGGTAATTACCCTCCTGAGTTACTACCCGATACTCCTGATTTATACCCGACTCAGAGGTAACCACAACTCTTACTATACCGGTGAAGTCCAATGTAGGTGGTGCTCCGGTGACTGCCGTACCATTTATCTTGATTGTGGCACCCGGAGATATTGTATAGGATGGCTTTAACGAACTAAGATTTGTCCCTGCAGGAACTGTCATATATACTGTTGCTGCAGAGAAATATGGGGTACAATCCTCTGTAAGCGAAGGGTTATCTGCCTTTTTAAAGATAAAGGTGGTGAGGTTGTTGTAGTCAGATTTCCCGGGAACAATTATTATATCCTCTTTTGAGCAGGATGCCACAAACAGAGAGAGCAAGACAAAAGCTGCGAACCTGGCAGCAATGCCCGAGAGAGAGCGGTTTTTCATTTAATTTATAGTTTCTAAAGAGTTTATTTATAGATAGTAGCGAGTCATTAATTCCCCGACATCTCCAGCTCTACATCCTCTACTGTAATTGGCAGACGTTTAGAACCCAAAAGGCGGCACCCTTTTTCTGTAACAAGGGCATCATCTTCAAGGCGTATTCCGCCAAAGTTGTAGTAACCTTCCAATTTATCGAAGTTTATAAAGTTGCTGTTGGTACCTTCGCTCTTCCACTTCTCTATTAATGCAGGTATAAAGTAGCAACCCGGCTCTACAGTGATTACGTGACCCGGTTTAAGCTCTTTACCCATTCTTAGAGACCTGAGGCCAAATTGAGTAGCCCTTATAAAATTATCGCTATAACCCACAAAATTCTCACCCAAGTCCTCCATATCGTGAACATCCAGACCCATCTGATGCCCCAAACCGTGTGGCATAAAGAGAGCGTGTGCCCCGGCTGCAACAGCCTCGTCCACATCTCCTTTCATAAGGCCGATATTGATAAGCCCCTGTGCAAGCACTCGTACCGCAGCCAGGTGAACCTCTCTGTAAGTTATGCCCGGCCTAATCATATCTATCGCCAGGTTATTGGCTGTAGAGACAATTGTGTATATGTCCCTCTGGCGGGATGTGAACTTTCCTCCGCTTGGAAGGGTTCGCGTAAAGTCCGAAGCGTAGTGAGAGTTGGTCTCTGCACCTGCGTCAATAACCAGAAGTCTGCCGTCTGTAAGAATCTGATGATGGGAGTGATTATGCAGTGTCTCTCCATTTTGAGAGAGAATAATTGGAAAAGATGGCATAGTTCCGTTTGAGATAGAGATTCCCTCCATAATTCCTACTAGCTCCTGTTCAACAATTCCGGGTTTAACCATCTTCATTGCGGTATAGTGCATCATATAGCCAATGTTGGCAGCGTTGTCCATCTCCTCAATCTCACACCTCTCTTTAATCTCCCTTAAAGAGACTACCGCGCGTATCATATCTTGGGAAGCGCCCTCTTTAATAGCGGGAAAATCTATCCCCAACATCTTATTAATCGCTATTTTGATGTTATCCCTATATGGAGGCAGATAGTGCACCTTTTTTGAAGATGATTTTATCTTTGCAATATACTCCTCAAGAGATGAATAGGGCAGTACCTTTTTTACACCAACCTGAGCTGCCTTATCTGTCATAGCCGGTTGAGGCCCCATCCAGATTATATCGTCTATACTTACATCGTTCCCGAAAATGATCTCTTCGCCACTATCTGCATCTATAACTGCTGCCAAATCCGGTTCATCAAGCCCAAAGAAATAGAGGAAGGAGGAGTCCTGCCTAAACCTGTAAGTATTGCCCGGGTAGTTCATACCAATATCTGAATTGCCCATAAAGAGCATTACACCGCTTTTAACCTTTTTAGCCAAATTAGCCCTTCTGTTTACATATACCTCTTTTGAAAACATACTCCTATTTATTAAATAATTATTCTAACAAAGATAATATTATATAAGATAAAAAGAAAGAGGGCCACCCTTGCGGGTAACCCTCTTAGCAAACCAAATAATATACTTAAATCAGATTACTGCATGTCCCACCATACAGGAACTGACCAAATATCCACATCAAATGCTTTCGGGTTTGAAGCCCTTAGCATTGCAGAGTTGTAGTTCATCTCGTGAGTGATACCCATCATCCTTCTCATCCAGTAGTTATCCTGAGATTTTGAAGTTCCCGGAAGCTTTGTAGCTCCGGTTGTTCCAAACTCAAACGGCCTGTCAAAGTCCGGATACACAACTCCAAAGTTTCCGATATTACCTGCAGAGTAGTTGAATCTTCTCATATCGTTCCAGTTTTGCTGGGTAAGAGACATTGCAATATACTTCTGCTGCATAATCTTGGCCATTGTAAGTTGAGATGTTGTTTGAGCAACAGCTGCACTTGCAAGGAAGTTATCTATATCTGTTGTGCTCATTGGACTCTTGGCAGGGTTCTCACTTCCTGTATACTGTGCCAATTTGCTGTTCATAAGCTCCATATGTGCTCTGATACCTGCTTTGTAAGCTATCAGTGCATTAGGAAGGTCTCCCTGACGGAACAACACCTCTGCTTTAATGAACATCATCTCGTGATATGTCATTATAAAGGTTGGAGATTCCGGTCTTGTATAGAAGGTTCCTGTACTTAAAATAGTACCATCGGTAGCTTTCCATAAGCTTTCGGTTGTGGTTGCACCTGTCATTGCGCAAAGTGATCTCAATCCTACATAAGCTGTATCTCCCAAACGGAGTGGGTTTGTAGAGTTAATGAAATACTTCTTGGTGGTTGTATTAAATGCCATCAGAAGAGGTCCTCCGCTCAGGCGGATGTTGCTCTTATGGACATCAACTCCCTTAGTCCTTATGAAACCCTTCTTGAAACTTGAAGTTGCAGGGTCCCATACATAGTGACTCTGGCGGTAAGGGAGAATCTTGGCTGCTCTTGGGTCTTCAATGCCGCTTCCTCCCGTAAATGTGTTCTCAAGAAGATCTGTGTAGAATTTGGTGAAACGGTTACCGTCACTCCAGGCTGTTGTATTAAACAGATAAGATGTCTTAAGAGGGTCACCGATAATAACGTCTCCTGTCATATCAGACAAATCGTTCACGTGGTGAATTACAGAGCTTTGTGCATTATTTGAAGGACCATTGGCAACTGCTGCAAGAATTTCGGTAGGGCTGTAAATAGATTTCTTTGATAGGTTATTTAGCCAGCGGGCTTTCAAACCATAGATCATCTTTATCCACTTTTGTACATCACCACCATTCCAGCTGTCTCCCTTTGAAAGTGGAGTGGCTGTAGTTGGCTGTGTCTTCTGGAAATATGTCAATGCCAGGTCAAGCTCTGCCATACAACCCTCGAAGATGGTTTTACCATCGTCATATTTAGGTGTTAAGGTAGAGCCGAGAGCCTCGGTATATGGCATCTCTCCATACCAGTCGAGCATAAGCATAAAGCCCATTGCCCTTAGGGTATAGGCAGCACCTATATAGTGCCACGCCTCCTGTTTTTCTGCAGTAGCAATCATATCTCCGATGTTACTGCCGGCTCCTACAAACCATCCCTGATAAGGGGTTGTAGAGGATGCCTGCGCCGGATTCCAGGCTGCCAGAAGTCCGTTTGCAACAGTAGTAGAATTTAGAGTAAGTGCTCCGGTAATTATTCCGGCACGCATACTTGCAGATCCGTAAGCATACTGATAGTGGTGCTGAATCCAGGGTAGTCTTGCATCTACAGATGCAACCAGGTTGGTAGGTGAATTCGGGTTGACATTAATGTCAAGCCATTTTTCACAAGAACTTAAGCTTAATACCAACAATGAGATTAAACCAAGTTTAAATATATTCTTCATAATCATAATCGTATTAATATTTAACCCTTAGAATGTCAAATTAAGTCCCACAGACATTCCTGCTGTTGCCGGAACACCTGCATAGTCTATACCTGCAGAGCTTGATCCAATAACTCCCGAACCAGCAACACTGGTTTCCGGATCCATACCTTTATAGTTTGTAAGCAACCAGAGGTTTGTCCCCTGAAGAGTTACGGTAAGACCTTTAATTATATTCTGCTTTTTGATAATGTCTTGAGGAAGAGAGTATGAGAGATAAACCGAGCGAAGGCGCAACCAGTTTGTTTTTGTGATGTAGTTAGCTGTTTCAAGAGGATGGTACTGAGCCCAGTATTTTCTGATAATGTCCGAACCGTAGTTTTGAACCCCTGCAATTGTATAAGTTTCATTTGCCTTGTAGGTTACTGTCTTAGGCTCAAGAGCCAGTGTAGTTGGATTTTTAGAAACTCCGGAAATTGTTAGAGTCTCTCTGTCCATAGACCTTTTGCTCATACCGGCCATTGTCATATAGTAATCTGTTCCGTTAAAGATATCTCCGCCTACTCTTATGTCCAAAAGGAATGATAGGTTGAAATTCTTGTACTGGAAGCTGTTATTGAAACCACCTGTGAATGTAGCCTCCCTGTCTCCAACCATTTTTGTAGTAAGGTTGTCACTTAATGGCATTCCTGTATTCCAATCCATAATAACTTTGCCTGACTCATCTCTGCTCCAGGTTGAACCGGAGATTCCGAAGAATACTCCATTGTTAAACGAAGCTGCCTTGGCATTACCATACTGAACATCTGTAACATAAAGAACATCCTGACCTGTTAGTAATCCCGAAACAGTTCCACGGTTTCCTGCAAGGTTAAGAGTCATATCCCAGGTGAAATTCTTGTTTTGAACAGGAATAGCGTTTAGAGATAGCTCCATACCTTTATTTACAATTCTTCCCACATTTACAGACAAAAGAATATATCCTGTTGACTGACCAAGGCGAGGAGTTGTAATTTGGTTCTTACTCTCATTCTGGTAGTATGTGAAGTCAAACCCGAGACGACCGTTAAAGAAACGAGCCTCAAGACCTGCCTCAAGAGATTCTGTAATCTCCGGCATCAAGTAAGGGTTACCGCGAGTCCAGTTGTTTCCTACACCTGTCCCTGCAAGGAAAGTTCTTGGAGCCCAAAGTACTGTACTTGTCGCATAAGGAGATGTGTCTTTACCTACTCTTGCCCAAGATCCTCTGATCTTTGCAAAAGAGAGAACATCATTTTTAGGAAGCAACTCCGAGAATACAAGGCTACCGCCAACAGATGGATAGAAATATGACCAGTCCTCTTTTGGAAGAGTAGATGTCCAGTCATTTCTGCCGGTTACAGTAAGATAAGCTATGCTTTTATAAGATGCTCTAAACTCACCGTAAACACCCATTAGCCTTCTTTGAGAAAGGGTTGTCTGAGAAAACTTATCTACATTATTGATGTTACCAAAACTATAGAAACCCGGTGTGATAAAGTTGTACCCGTGCATCCCGTCGTTCTTAACTTTTGTATCTTCAATTGATTGTCCAACAAGCAGGTTAAGATCAAAATCTGCAATCTTCTTCTTGAAGTTCATCATCAGGTTAGATGATATATACTCATAATTAGTAGTTGCGTGGCTAAGACGACCTCCCTGGTAAGTCTCCCGAACAGCTCCGCCCGGAGCGATAAATGTGTACTCAAATTTATTATAGGTATCAATACCTGCTCTGTAGCTGATATCAAACCAATCTGTAACATTGAATGAAGCATTAATCGAACCTGTAAGACGCTTGTTTTCGTCGTACATTTTATTTTTATTGATAATCCAGTAAGGATTTTCTACATCTGAAGATAGTGGCTGCAGACCCTCAAACATACGGTATTTAGTACCATCCTCTTTAAGATATTTTGTGATGTCCTCACTTCTGGCCCATCCGTAAAGAGCAGTCATTGCACCGTTTCCGCCGCCGCCCCAAAGACCGTCTGTGGTTAGGGTTTTATCTGTAAATGCAGATGAGTAGGCAACATTTGCTCCAACTGTAAACTTGCCAAATTTTTGGTCTCCGTTAAAACGGAAAGTGTTTTTACTAAAGCCGGTCTCCTGAATAATACCCTCCTGATCAAAACGAGAGGCAGATAGAAAGAAAGTTCCGTTTTTAGTACCACCTGATACATTTACGCTGTTATCGTATACCATTCCGCTTTGGAAGAAATCCTCAATATTGTTGTACATCTTATTGCTGCCTGAGAATTTATCTCCCCAGGACTGAGTTGTGTAGTCACTAAAGATACCAACCTGGTTGTACATACCTCTTTTATACATATCCTGCTGCTCAGGAAACCTATTTACCCAGCTGGTAGATAGTTTTGAGCTGAAGGTTACCCTGGTTGCCCCTTCGGAACCTTTCTTTGTTGTAATCAAGATAACACCGGGAGCAGCTTTTGAACCATAAAGGGCAGTTGCTGCAGGACCTTTAAGAACAGACATATTCTCAATATCCTCCGGATTTATATCCATAATACGGTTACTATTTGTTGTAGCACCTCTGGTAGCTCCGTCAAAACCGCTGTTTCCCCCAATTGGAGTAGAGTTATCATAGATGATTCCGTCTACAACAAACAGAGGCTGGTTATCTCTCTCAAGAGAGGTTCCCCCGCGAATTATGATTTGTGCACCCGCACCTGCAGATCCGCTGGATTGAGTTACATTAACCCCTGCAATCTTACCCGAAAGAGAGTTAAGAACGTTTGAGGTTTTGTTTTTTAGAATTTCGTCACTTTTAATATCCTGAACAGCATATCCAAGGGCCTTTCTCTCCCTCTTAATACCAAGAGCGGTAACTACCAGCTCATCTAAAAGAAGGGCATCCTCCTCCATTGTCAGGTTAATAGTAGTTCTGCTGTTTATTGGCACTCTCTCTGTTTTCATACCAATGGCAGAGAACACAAGAACTGCGTTAGCCGGAGCATTTATTGAAAAACTTCCATCCAGTTCGGTTGCTGCACCTGTTCTGGTACCCTCCACCATAACGGAAACACCCATTAAAGGAAGATTTGTTTTGTCAATAACCTTTCCGGTAACCTTTATGTTCTGTGCAAACAGAGTTCCGGTTAACAGAACTAAGGCGAATACCGACAGCATAAAGCGCATACACCGTACGGTTAGTTTGTGTGAAACATACATAAATAAGAATTTTTAGGTTAACGATTAGTTGTTTAAATGGTCATTAATAGTTAGTATTTGAAATAGAATTTTTAAATTATATAATATATCGGAAGTTTCTGTATACTGTTTCAACAAAACTTTTACAATTTGTCAAGCCAGTGCTACAATAGGTGAGGTGTAAAATTAGTATTATTATTTAATTATCCATAGATAAATTGCCAATTTTTTAGTGATAATATGTGAAAATTCAAGCAAATAATGAGATAACCTTTCAAATCAGTAGTGCAGACAAACTGGACGAAATAAGAAAGTGTAATTATATTCTTAACGTTTAAAAGGAATCTTTAGACTCGCACAATATATAGTGTAATATTCCTGTCCGGGAAAACCATTTTGACATTATAACAGCAGGAAAGCCAATCTCTCCGCGCTCTGTATAATAAAAACCATATGATAAAAACATAAGAGCGTTTGCCGAAAAAATTCTAGTTGCCCTATTTTGTTTTTTAGGTCAATAACAATATCGGCTATATCGGTGTCAGCTAAGGAAAACATTGGCTCCCGAAGAGGGAAGGGACCCGCCGTAGGTGGGGAGGATTTTCCGTGCTGACACCGTGAGCCATTGTTATTGACCATCTTACACTAAAAAAGGGTGACCAAAAATATTGGTCACCCTTTTATTTAAAAACTACCAGACTAAACTACATTCGGTCTTTTTATATACCTAGCCTCTGCTTTAGGAACAACCTCGCCCGAGAATCTGCGGGTGGTACCTTTGGTCGGAATTACAATGACCTCGGCATATCCGCCCCCTTTTCTTAACTGAATCTCGATTCTGGCTGTTATTGCACTCCCTTTAACCTGCATCTCAATAAAAAGATTCCCTTTTTTGTCCTCTTTTATATTGAAACTGGTTGCCTCCGTCTTGTTGGTAAAGCTGTTACTGCAGATAATCATACCTTGCAGAAAAACGCTTCCATCTTCAAAGGAGAGGAAGTTTGCATCGTCTGTGTTGGGTTCGGGTGTGCCATCGCTCTTCTCATAACTGTCCGGAACAATGACAAACTCTTTAGCCTCAATTGCAGCTTTCGCCTTTTCGAACTGTGCCAACCCTGCAGCCTCCTTCTCTGCCTTTTTGTTTTGAGCTGTGGCAACAGAGAGTGATAAAGCCAGGATTAATATGGTAAACAGTACTCTTTTCATTTTACAGTTTAATTAACAGCAATTGTACTAATACGAATAGCCTGTGTTGCATTGTTGGTCCCCTCTTTTCCATTTACGTGGAAAATATAGTTAACCCCCTTAGCCATTGAGTATCCGGTAACTGTATGTGCCGTTTTTACTGTTGCAGATGTAGTTGCAAAGTGAGTTAACTGCTGGCCGTTGGCATCAAAAAGAGCAAAGACCATAGATGACTCAGTACCTGACCAAACGGCAATACCTTTTCTGTCCAGCTTATAAGGCATATAGTCTGTAGCCTGTTTATAGTCGGCTGTAGCTATATCTATATAAGTTGTAACACCGCCAACAACTCTTACCCCTTTAAGAGTAAGCCTGCCAAATGGTGTAACACCGTCTGCCTTATGGAAAAGGTTAACGAAACGAATATAGGTAAGAGTGTCGTTCCAGGGGTGTCCTGTTGCATACTCCTCAGGGTCCTGTACCAATAGTGGCGGTTGTGTCTCCTGATAGATAAAAGCACTCCATTTACCTTTCGCAATTGTAAAGGTATTAGTATATGCCACAACATCCATTGTTGCACTTTTGAAGGCATCTACCTTAACAGAACCTACAGGAACCCTGTGGTATTTTGCAGTACTGTTTGGCAGAATACTTCCAAGAGCTGTACCAATTTGTGAGTAGAGCATATCGTTGTACTTAAGACGAGTTATGTTATGAGTTGACGATGCAACCAGCGGCAGGTCATAAACCAGCCTTATCTGTGCATATGCGTTCTCGTCCAGATCTGTAGTTGGGTATGTGATTACATTTTTCTCGCAAGAGTAAAGTAAAAACAACGAGAGTACAGATATTATTGATAATATTTTTTTCATCTTCAATTGTTTTAATAGTTCATTACTAATTACCAGGTTGTGCAAACCATACTATAGAGGTGTGGTAGTTATCGGCATCACCGGCAATAGGCGTCAGCTTCTTGAGAGAGCCAAGGTTCCACATATACTCCGAGTTATAACGAGGACGCAGGCGGTAGCAAGGTGCTCCGTAGTTCCAGGCTGCAAACTTCTGCCTTCTGTTGATTACATCTGAAGGTGGAAGATAGAACCCTTTGTAGATTCTGGTTGCGTCGGTGTTAAGTTTATGATAAACCACATCTGTGGTGTATGAGGTTCCTGTTACAGGAACTCCGCCGGCACCAAGAACAAGGTCGTAGTGATATCTTCTGAGGTCATTCCAGGTGTCTAAGCTCCAAGGATACATAGATACATATTTTTGCATCATAATATGTGAAAGCGAGAAGTCATTCAGCGGAAGTGCATTTACAAACTTGCTGTTCATATACTCTGCCGCCAGCACATTGAATCTTGCCACACTAATCTTGTCACCTATAACAGATGTCTGTTTATTGGCTGTGTTTTTAACAGGTGTACCGGGAACGATAAGGCTCTTAACCCAATCCATATGACCGCTTACCCCTAGTTTAAATGCCTCAAATGCAGGGGCTTTTTGTCCCTTACGGAATAGTGCCTCAGCTTTAATAAACTGAATCTCTGCATAGGTTGTCAAAGGGAACCTGGCGTCATCTCTAAAGAGCCATCTTCCTTTTCCTGCACTTGCCTCAGTTGGTGAACCAGTACCTCCCCAAAACGAAGTGTGAACACCATATCCCTGTCTTACTCCAACAAAGTTGAAGGTACCCTTTTTGATATCATTCTGATTGGCAGGCATTGTGTCCCTTGAACCAAACATCAAAATTGTGCGTGGGTCCAGAGTTGCAGTATCTGTTATGATCTGATTCTCCAATAGACCCTCAATTGCTCCAGAAGCATTATAGTTAGGAACTGTACCGGTCATAACCTGAACCATATAGTCCGATTGTGAGTAGGTAAACGCCATATTAGCCCTGAGTACGCCAATGAAGTTTGTGTTGTTTGAGATACCTGTTGCATCAAAGCGGAATGTGGCATCATCTGCTGCGCTTGAGAAAGAGAGATCTGCACAAGCTATTGCAGAGTCAAGATACTTAGCATCCTTTGTAGACATTGCAATGTAGTTTCTTGCAAGAGTTGCATAGGCAAACTTTTTCCATTTAGCTACATTACCAGCATAGATAAGGTCATTAGTTGCCAAAGATGGATAAACATTCTTATCCTGTTTGTCAAACTCGGCAATTGCCTCTCTAGCCCATTTTCTAACCTGAGCAAAAGCATATTCCTGAGTATCGTAGTTGTGTGCAAGAAGCCCCGGAACAAAAGCATCCTTAACAGGCAAATCTCCGTGAAGAGATGCAAGCAGGTGCCAAGAGTAGGCTTTGATTGCAAGGCCCATTCCGGCCAGAGTAAACTCCTCCCGAGCGCGTCCATCATCTATGATGTGCTCGATATTTTTGCCCTGGAGCCAGTAAACAAACCTCCAGGCCTCTCCGCCGGCATCGCTACCTCCATAATAACTATGAATTCCAAAGACGCTTGCATAGCCGGTACCGCCAAAATATTGCATCATCGGTGCCATTGCCCTAAGGTCATACCCAATTCCTTCGTACGCTGCAATTGTTGGTGCAAGTCTTAAAATTGGTGCAACCCAGTCCGGTGCGTCTACATTCTTATTAACATCCAGCCACTTGGTACAAGAGGTACCTATGACGAGAAATAGTGTTAATGATATTAATATTTTTCTCATTTCTAAATCAATTAAAAGGTTATGTTTACACCAAATGACAGACCCCGTGGAGCGGCAATTGCCATCATGTCAAAACCAACACCACCTGTTCCGCCTAATGACGCAGAGTTTGAGTTACCAACAACATCAATACCCGAATAGTTTGTCCACACAAGAAGGTCGGTACCTGTTGCAAAAACAGAGGCTGCAGATATAACACCTTTAGTAGCTTTGGCAAGCCATTTTCTGTCTACATTGTAGTTAAGACGAACCTCACCAAGTCTAAGGTAGTTAACACCTGTCTCAATCCAGTTAGGGTCTGCGCCTGCATAGCCGTACTGAATGTCTCCAAGTTTTACTGCAATATTGTTGATTGTAGGAGTCTCTGTATTCTGGTTACCATCATTCAAAACACCGTCAAAAACAACAGGACCCGCTTTTCTCATCTCAACCGACTCGAGACTGTAACCATTGGTCATCATAATACGCTTAGTTCCGTTAACCATAGTTGCACCCAAGCGTCCGTCCAACAGAGCAGAGATTGAGAATGCCTTATATTTAAGAGTTGTCATAAAACCGAATTTAAGATCCGGCTCACGATCTCCCAATACAGTCCAGGCACCCGAAGTTAATGGAAGACCGGAAGATGGGTCAATCAAAACCTGACCGTTTGCATTCTTCTGGAAGTCGTTACCTGTAATTGAAGTGATAGGGAAACCTACTTTAATACCGTTTCTTATGTTACCCGAAACCCAAGTATATGGGTTATAATACTCGGTTACATTCTCCGGAAGCGAGACTACATTACTCCAGTTTTTGCTCCAGTTTACTGAAACGTTCCAGATAAGATCACGGTTCTTAATGATATCGCCGCCGATTCTCATCTCAACCCCGCTGGTCTTAAACGAACCAACGTTCATATTGTTAAGAACGAAACCGGTCGCATAACTCATACGGAAACTTGTGATAATCTGATCTTCCGATAGTGTGTTGTAGTAAGCAACATCAAAATCCAGACGATTACGGAAGAGTCGTCCCTCCAGACCTACCTCCCAAGCGGTGTTCATCTCCGGCCTTAGGCTAAGGTTTGGTCCTGTAAAGCCGTAACGATAACCGCCGGCAGTTGTAGATGTTGTCTCAAGTGCAGGGTAGATGGAGAGCGGTGGAGCATCTTTACCTACCTGAGCAACTGAACCCCTTAATTTAAGATAACTGAAGGTCTCAGACCTTGTCTTGAAGAAAGGAAGGTCAGAGACAATAAAGCTGGCCTCAACTCCAGGATAGAAGTATCTGTTATTATCCATAGGAAGAGTGGAAGACCAGTCATTTCTTGCACGGAATGTAAGGAATGCCATATTGTTGTATGACATCTCAAAAGCACCTGAAACAGCCTGAAGCCTTCTTTTATAATCATTAGTTCTTGAAACCAGAGTGGTTATGTCGCAGTTTGCAATAGATTGAAACTCTCTTACAAGGAACTTCTCACCCTTTACCGAAAGAGTCTTGTTTGCACTCTCCTGCTGGTGATAACCGAACTGAATGTTTGCAGAGAACTTGCCAAAATCCTTTTTATAGGATGCAAGTATGTTGATGGATGGATTGCTGGCTGCCACCCTTGCCTCGTCATAAGATCCTGTACCACCCCTGTTGTATGACCAATCCGGGTGACGAACAATCTTAATTGTAGTGTTGCTTATATCCATACCTACCTGACCGCGGATTAAGAAATCTTTAAACGGAGTGAAGTTTAGAGCAAGATTCGTAATAAAACGCTCATTTTCATCGTAGTTTACATTCTTATAAAGGTCAAAATATGGGTTAAGAATATCTCCGTCCGAGTAGTTATTCGGGTAGCGGATCTGGCCGGCTTCATTCAGATAAACCCTCATATCGTCTGTGAGAGGCCATATCATTGTTCTCTCAAGAGGACCGCCGGAACCTTTACTAACTTTATTGTTGGTAGTACCTGCATACTGTAGAGAAGTCTCAACATTGAGCCAGTTATTCAGTTTTGCGGTACCGGAAACAGTAACGTTTGTACGGGTATAGTCAGATGTTGGAACGATACCTGTTTGATTTGTGGTACTTGCTGCAGAACGGAAAGTCATAAACTCGTTTCCTGCCTCGAAAGAGACATTGTGTCTTTGAGTTACACCGGTCTGGAAGAAGTTCTTGAGGTTGTCATACAGTTTTGTTCCCGGAAGATATGGTGCACCATATTTTCTGGTTGTGTAATAGTTAGTTACACCGTACATACCGTTATCAAACTCTGTTTGGAGTTCCGGATATCTGTACGCTTTATCAAAACGGAACAGGTTGCTGTAGCTTACAACTCCTTTACCTTTTTTACCTTTTTTTGTTGTTATGATGATTGCACCGTTAGATGCATCACTTCCGTAAAGGGCGGCAGCTGCAGCACCTTTTAGGATTGTCATACTCTCTATATCCTCCGGATTGATGTCCGAACCACGGTTTGAGAAGTCCAGGTTACGGTCTGCAACAGTCTCACTTCCGCCTGTTCTAACCGCAAGGTTTCCAACAGGGTTAAAAGTTGAGTTGTTCATAGGAATACCATCTATAACATAAAGCGGGTTGTTATTACCTGAGATAGATGTGGCTCCGCGGATAAGAACTGAGCTGGATGCTCCCGGAGTACCTGTAGAGTTGGTGATCTGAACCCCTGATACACGACCCTGAAGGGCGGTTACAAAGTTTTCACGACCAGATTCTGCAATCTCGGCGCCTCTGACGCTTTCAACTGCTCCTCCAACTGCACGGGCAGCTCTCTTAACACCGAACTCACCGACAACAACAGCCTCCTCCAGTAAAAGAGCATCTTCACGAAGCTCAATCCTGATAGATGTCCTGTTTCTAACCTGAATTGTCTGTTTTTCGTAGCCAATTGCAGATATTTCCAGAACTGCGTTGCCAGGAATGTTGAGAACAAATTTTCCATCAAGGTCGGCAGCAGCACCCGTACGGGTACCCTGAACCAGAACGTTTGCACCAATGACAGGTTGCCCTTTATCATCGGTAACAAGTCCGGAAACCTTGATGTTCTGTGCCCAGATAGTGCCTGCGAAAAGCAAAAGGGCGAAAACCAACAGGACTTTACGCCCTATACGGTCTCTCTTTCTTGAAACATGCATGAGTTAAAAATTTTAGGTTAATAATTGAATTTTTGTGTGGTTATTTTTTCATAGTAATTCAAACTATAATACGCAAAAATAGTAAAAAAAAGCATAGAAGCTTAAATTTAACATACAAAATCACTCTGTAAGTTATAATTTACATCTATTTTTTAATAAGTTGGTATCTAAATGTGGTAGCAGAAGAAAATATGGCAAGATAATAAAGAGTATTTATACAGATTGAAATAGTAAGAAATTGTTATCCAATAATAGATTCCTTTAACAATTTTGACAAAACCTCACCATTACCATTAAGAATCGCAACTTCAATTGGAAGTGAGAAGATTCTTTTTTTGGTTTCACTACTGAGCCTTGTCAACCCTTTCAATCTTTGAGAATCTTTTTCTGTGGTGAATATTACTGCTTTAGGATATTTTTTTACCAAAGAATTTATTTTCGATGCATCATACTTCGTAAAGTAGTGATGATCTCTATAGTGAACCTTTTTAATGATTTTATACCGATTAAGAAGGTGATACTCCAGAGGCTTGGGATTTGCTATTGCAGTGAGCAGTATTGCAAAGTTTGAGTATGTATATCTCTTGTCTCCCTCTTCAAAAATAGCCACAGGCTCTCCGTACTGTATTGCTGAGAAGAGAAGTTTTTGGTGAGGCATTACCATCAACTGGTTTCTCCACATAAAGATCTCCTGATCTGAAAGCTCCGGCGGACATTTTGTTACAATTACTGCATCTGCCCTCTTCATCTGCTCCGGCAAATCTCTAAGTCTGCCAACAGGCAGCAGGTTATCCTCCTGAGGGGGATACCTGTAATCTATCAGTAGAAGACTCAGCCCCGGGATTACTCGCCGGTGTTGAAATGCATCGTCCATCACAATAACTTCGGGTCTTATGGGAGGCTCCATCTGCATAAGTGTATTTATTCCCCTTACTCTGTCTCCATCCACAGCCACTGTAACTCCGGGAAATTTCATCTTTATCTGCAACGGCTCGTCTCCGGCCTCTAATGCACTGTTTGTGGTCTCTACAAATCTAAACCCCTTGCTCCTCCTTCCATACCCTCTGGATAAAACCGCTACTCTGTAATCTTGGAGCAACTCCCTTACAATAAATTCGGTATGAGGAGTTTTGCCTGTTCCTCCGGCCGATATATTGCCTATTGAAATAACCGGGAGATCAAATTTATAGGATTTGAATATTCCGTTATCGTAGAGATAGTGCCTAATCTTAAGGGTGAGGTAGTAAGGAAACAGAACTATTTTGTTAATGAAAAAAGATTTCATTTTTTATTTGTAGTGTAATTTTGGTTAAGTTAATATTGGTTACCCGAAGTTTTCAGATGCAAACTTACTTAATTTGCTCTCATCTGCCCCATATCTCTCCCTAATTATCTCAATTAATTTTATAACCTCCCTATAATCACCCTCTGTAACAAGTTTCATTCTTAACTCCTTGAAGTTCGGAAGAGATTTAAAATAGCTGGAGAGGTGTCGTCTCATCTCCAGAACCCCCACTCTCTCCCCTTTAACTTCAACAGATTTAAGCAGATGCCTTATTGCAATATCTGCCCTCTCGTTAACACTCTGGTCCGGGAGATGCTCCCCTGTTTGCAGATAGTGTTTAATCTCCCGGAAGAGCCAGGGTTTCCCATAGGTTGCCCTACCTATCATTATACCATCCACTCCATATGTTTCGAAAGCTTTTTTTGCACCATCTGCAGAGGTTATATCGCCGTTACCTATAATAGGTATATGCATCCTTGGATTTTTCTTGATATCTCCTATCAGAGACCAGTCTGCCTCTCCTTTGTACATCTGAGACCTTGTGCGCCCGTGAACGGTAAGTGCCGCAATGCCTGTATCCTGCAGTTGTTCTGCAAGTTCTACTATAATCTTACTCTTCTCATCCCAGCCTAATCTTGTCTTAACTGTAACCGGAATCTTAACTGCATCCACCACTCTTCTGGTAATCTCCAGCATCTTCTCCGGATATCGCATCATCCCCGACCCTGCTCCCCTGTTCGCAATCTTATTTACCGGACATCCGAAATTTATGTCAATGAAGGAGGGGTTGACACTTGCAGCCATAACTGCAGCCTCCACCATAGGTTCGGTGAGGTGTCCGTAAATCTGTATTCCTATAGGGAATTCGTATGGGTAGATGAGTAGCTTTTCGTGAGCTTTTTTTGCATCCCTTATGAGCGCGTCCGAGGAGACAAACTCTGTGTACATAACATCGGCTCCAAACTCTTTGCAGATATAACGGAAAGATGGATCGGTCACATCCTCCATAGGTGCCAGAAAAAGGGGATACTCTCCCAACTCAATATCTGCAATTTTCATCTTTATTGGAACTTTGGGAGACAAAAGTAGATAATTGAATTATAATAAAAAAATGCAACAGTTATCAAGGATTTTGTCACTTCCAAAAATAGTTTTATCTTTGCAGCCCCCTATTTTATAGGGTCATCGCAGCAAAATTAACGTATTAATCTAAAGATCAAGAAAGTGGACACATTGAGTTACAAGACTGTTTCGGCCAACAAGGCTACCGTCACTAAGGAGTGGGTAGTTATTGATGCAACCGATCAGGTAGTAGGAAGGCTTGCATCCAGAATAGCACTTATTCTGCGTGGCAAAAACAAGCCAAGCTTTACCCCTCACGTGGACTGCGGAGATAACGTTATCGTTATCAATGCCGAGAAAGTCCGTCTGACGGGTAAGAAGATGACAGACAAAGTGTATGTTCGTCACACCGGTTATCCCGGCGGTCAAAGGTTTGCCTCCCCTAAGGAGTTGCTAACCCGTAAGCCGTTGGCAGTAGTAGAGCACGCCGTGAAGGGTATGCTTCCGAAAAATCGTCTTGGTGCAGAGTTGTTTCGCAACCTGTTCGTTTACGTAGGATCGGAACATCCTCATCAGGCTCAGCAACCAAAAGAAATTCATTTAAACGAAATTTAAACAAAGAGCATGGAATTAATTAACGCCCTTGGAAGACGAAAATCAGCAGTTGCTCGCGTTTATGTAAACTCAGGAAAAGGCAACATTACGATTAACGAGCGTCCTCTCGAAGTTTACTTCAAAGAGGAGACTCTTCACTACATCGTAAGACAAGCACTGGAGCTCACCAACACCCTAGGAATGTTCGACATCAGAGTAAATCTTGATGGCGGCGGACAAAAAGGTCAGGCAGAGGCTTTAAGACTTGCAATTGCCCGCGCTCTCTGCAAAATTGATGCAGAGCAGTATCGCCCTGTCCTCAAGTCCAACGGACTTCTGACCCGCGACCCTAGAGAGGTTGAGAGAAAGAAACCGGGACAACCAGGTGCACGTAAGCGCTTCCAATTCAGCAAACGTTAGAGTTTGTTTGCAGATTAAAAATGCACAGCACGGAAACAAAACGAAGGATCTGCATAGTTCAGCTACCCCAGTTTGTCCTGCTGCGGAAAATCCGGAAGACCATCTAATAGATGCTACTGCGGATTGAAGAAAAGAGAAAAACAAATTATTTTAAAAAAAGAATTTTAAAAATGCCTAGAACAAATTTCCAAGATCTACTTGATGCAGGTGTACACTTTGGCCACCTTAAGAGGAAATGGAATCCAAAGATGGCTCCCTACATTTTTATGGAAAAAAATGGGATCCACATCATTGACCTGCACAAGACCGTTATCAAAATAGATGAGGCTGCAAATGTGATGAAGCAACTTGCTCGCGCAGGCCGCAAAATCCTTTTCGTAGCTACAAAAAAACAGGCGAAAGATATCGTATCTGAAAAAGCGCTTGCAGTAAATATGCCATATGTTACAGAGCGTTGGCCTGGTGGAATGCTAACTAACTTCCCTACAATTCGTAAGGCGGTTAAGAAGATGAACACCATCGACAAAATGATGACAGACGGTACTTTCGAAACACTGGCAAAACGTGAAAAACTTCAGGTTACACGCCAGAGAGCAAAACTAGAAAAGAACCTTGGTTCTATTGCAGATCTTAACAGACTGCCATCTGCCCTATTTATCATTGACATCCAAAAAGAGATGAACGCCGTAAAAGAGGCAAATCGTCTGAATATACCAGTAATCGCTATGGTTGATACCTGCTGCGATCCGGGTCCGATTGATTATGTGATTCCTGCAAACGACGACGCCGCAAAATCGATCTCTCTTGTAATGGATGTAATCTGCCAGGCAATTTCCGAAGGTCTTTCGGAGAGAAAACTGGAAAAAGAGAAAGAGGGTTCTGCTCCGGAGAGCAAAGAGAGCTACTCAGACAACAACTCTAAAAAAATCCGCCCTCGCAAACCCTCTAAATTTGACGACATAACCGAAGAGGAAGAGGTGAAAGCAGAGGCTCCGGCAGTGAAAGCAGATACGAAAGCAGCAGCTCACCCAGCGAAAGCAGAGGTGAAAGCAGAAGTGAAAGCAGAAGCACCGGCAGTTGTTGCCGCTGTGGCAGCAGCAGCTCCCGTTGTAGCCGAAGAGGTGAAAGAGGTTGCCGTTGAGGTTACTCCAGAGGTACCTGTTGAGGTCACTCCTGAGGTTGCCGTTGAACCTGCTCCTGAGGTACCGGTTGAGGCCGTTCCTGAGGTTGCCGTTGAACCTGCTCCTGAGGTACCTGTTGAGGCCAATCCTGAGGTTGCCGTTGAGCCTGCTCCGGAAAAAGAGTAAGAGCCTAAGGCAGAACAAACTAAGTATTAACGTTTTTATTATATATTGAATATGGAAATAAAAGCAACAGACGTTGCCAAACTGCGTCAGATGACCGGTGCCGGTATGATGGACTGCAAAGGAGCCCTTGTTGAGGCAAACGGCGACTTTGATAAAGCAAAAGATATCATCCGTGAAAAAGGTAAATTAATTGCTGCAAAGAGAGCAGACAGAGATACAACTGAGGGCTCCGTTATTGCAAAAGCTAATGAGAGTAACGATAAAGCTATCCTCGTTTGCCTGGGCTGCGAAACAGATTTCGTTGCTAAGAATACCGAATTCCAGCAACTTGCCAACACAATTGCAGATATCGCTCTTAAATCTTTCCCTGCAGATCTTGCACAACTTAATGCAACCAAGATGGGAGATGTTACAATCGAAGAGGCTGTAACCAGCCAAACCGGTAAAAGTGGCGAAAAACACGCAATTCCATTCTACAACAAACTTGAGGCACCATATATTGCAACATACATCCACACAAACGGAAAACTTGCAACAATCGTTGGTTTCTCAAAAGCTGTAAGCCTGGAAGTTGGACGCGATGTGGCTATGCAGATTACTGCAATGAGCCCTGTATCTGTAAGCAAAGACACCTGCCCTCAATCTGTGATTGAGAAAGAGCTGGAGATCTACCGCATTCAGATTCGTGAAGAGGGTAAGCCGGAGAATATGGTTGAGCAAATTGCACAAGGCAAGCTTAACAAATTCTTCAAAGAGAGCACTCTCGAAGAGCAAATCTTCGTTAAAGACGGTAAAATCACAGTTGCACAATACCTCAAATCAATTGATCCTGAGGTTAGAATAACCGGTTTCTACCGCTACTCACTCAACGACTAATCTATCCCTTGATAGCCGGTAATGCAAAGTTTGACAGCCGGTAATTATCTCAAGCTAGATAGTCGGTAATATAAAAAAGCACCCTTTTTGAGGGTGCTTTTTTTTGAACTGCCAGTGTTTTGTGTATTGTCTTGATTTTCTGCTGATTGAAAATTGAACTTTACTGCTTTTTAAAACACTCTGTTTTTATGCTTTTGTCTATCTGATAGTTACACAAAACACTGGCAGATGAAACTTTGCCAGTGTTTGATGTATGTATTAAATAATCAATTATATGCAAAACCCAGTTTTCCACATATGGAAAATTGGGTTTTGTAACTATCTGTATACCTGCGCTTTTCATCAAACACTGGCAAAGTTTATTGGTTTTGCAGAAATATTTACATACTTTTGCACCCGCTAATAAAATTTTTAGCACAAACAAAGAACATAAACAACAATTTAAAAACAATCTTCGGGGCAGGGTGTAATTCCCGATCGGCGGTATAGTCCGCGAGCCGTTATGGCAGAACCGTTGTAACTACGGTACCGACAGTTAGAGTCTGGAAGGAAGGAGATTTTTATGAAAAAAAGAGAAAAAACCCTATTAAGCAGGGGATTAACGCTTTGCGTATACCTGCTGGTTTGCACCCTAAGTGCTACAACAACACAGGCCGGCAACATCTTGCATTACGGCAGTAATTCACAAACAACAAGGGACTCCACAAAAGTTGATAACCCAACCGAAAGTATGGGCTCAACGAGAATTGGGAACAACTCAAAAGTTAACTCAAAAGTTGATCCGAAGATTGGGTCAAAGGCTAAACCAAAGGTTAACTCAAAGGTTGATTCAACAGTTAACTCAAAAGTTGATTATGGGACAGCCGACATTGACGGGGCAACCGGCATTGACACGACGAGAAGGGTGGTGACTAACTTTGTAAATCTCAATGAGGTTATTCTGTCTGCTTCGTTTGTTAAGGAGCGGCAGAGTCCGCTTAGATTGACAACAATTGAGAGAGGGGAGATAGAGCGAAAAGCGATTGGGTTGACCTATCCGGAGCTTCTCAAGGAGGTTCCGGGGGTTTATGCAACCAGTGAGACCGGGAGTTATGGAGATGCCAAGATTAATATCCGGGGCTTTAAGCAGGAGAATATATCGGTAATGCTAAACGGTATTCCGATATCGGGGCTGGTGACGGGAAATATGTTCTGGAACAACTGGCTGGGGCTGATTGATGCCACTCACTCAATTCAGGTTCAAAAGGGGATTGGCGGTTCAATGTTATCGGACAACTCTGTCGGCGGTACCATAAATATTATCACCAGAACAGCCGACAAAGATCCATCTGCATCTGCAGGACTCTTCTTTACCAACTACGGTCAGGCAAAAAGTTTTATAAGTGTAAACTCCGGACAGAGTTCCAAAGGGTGGGCAATGTCTGCAATGGCTTCCTATGCGTGGGGTAAGGGGTACCCAGATGCCACCGATGTGAGTTCGTGGGCTTATCTGGTGAATATCAGCAAAGTGATAAACAGCAAGCACTCACTTCTCTTTACTGCTTTAGGCTCTCCGGAGAGGCACCAGCAGAGGTCGGCCAGGCTATCTGCAACCGAAATTGAGACCTATGGGCTGCACTATAATAAAAACTGGGGTTACCTAAACGACAGGGCTAGGAATATAAGCGAGAATTTTTACCATAAACCATATTTAACACTTCACCATCTCTTCAAACCGAACACCAAAACAGAGGTGTCAAGCGCGGTTTATCTCTCTGCAGGGCACGGTGGGGGCAGATGGTCTGAGTCAAAAGGGAAAAGAATTATTGACTATAGAAAAGATGGGCTTATAGACTGGGATGCAGTAGTTGCAGATAATGTGCAAATTACAGGGAGTTCGCAGGGAGCACAAGCTCTCTCGCTCCAGGGAGCGCAGGGGTCTGCTTTGAATATTTTGAGCGACTATATTGCCGGTCATACACAGGCCGGGTTTAAGAGCAACATAAACTACAACCCGGATTCTAGATGGAGTTTAGGAGCGGGTGTTCATTACCAGTACTACTTTACCTGGGAGAAGGAGATTATAACAGACCTTCTGGGAGGTAACTACTGGTATGAAGATTATGCAACAAAATCTATGGCAGGAGTTGCCGGAAGGAACCCTGTTAAGGTGGTGGGAGATTATATCCGCACCAACAACGGTAAGACCATAAACCACCTTACTCTCTACTCTACCGCAAACTTCAGGAATGAGATGTGGGACATCCGCCTGGGAGCATCTGCAATGGGAAGCTCAAACAGAAGATGGGATAAGTACAACTACATAGATAATATCTATAGCGAGAGTGCAGATGCCGCCGGGTACAGTTTTAAGGCCGGAGTGACCAGAAAAATGAGTATGACCACATCTGTATACTTAAACGCGGGATTGTACAGCAGAGTTCCCTATAACGATGTATTCTTCTCATCCGGCAACAACAACATAACCGATGATGTGAAAAACGAAAAGAACCTGCTATCCGAAGTTGGATTCCGCTATCTTTTCCAAAGAGGCTCTATTGAGATAACCGGTTATTACGCGCTCTGGAAAAACAAGAGCATAATCTCCAACCCCTATGCTCAACCGGACAACTCAACCCTTCGTTATATGATAAGGGGGCTGGATGCACTTCATTACGGAACAGAGATTAATGCAGAGTGGAGAGCTTCACGCAAACTAAAGCTCAATGCGAGTATTTCATTGGCCCGGTGGAACTGGAAAAACGATGTTTCGGCAAATATCTATGACGACTACTCCGGCAATTTGCAAGGAGTTGTGAATGTTTACAGCAACAACCTTCCGGTTGGAGATGCACCTCAGACACAACTTAATCTTATTGCTGAGTTTACCCTTGCCAAAGGATTGACTATAAATGCAGATTGGAGGTACAACGCAAGAATGTATGCAGATTTTGATCCTAAAGAGAGACAAAATCCCAATGACAGAGTTGACCCGTTTAAGGTTCCGGATTATAGCGTTACCAATGCTGGCTTAAACTGGAATATTGGCAGGGGAAAACTCAACACCACCCTTTACGCAAATGTCAATAACATCTTTAACAGCAAGTATATTGAGAGGGGAAAGGATGGATCTGACCACACATTGAACTCATTTAGGGGGTTCTGGGGAATCGGGCGAAATGCGGGAGCGGGAGTCAGATTTCAGTTCTAAATAGGAGAGATTCAGGGTCAATTAGCCGGAGAGATTCAGGGTCAGTTAGCCGGAGAGATTCCGATTTATTTTGCGGGAGCAATTGAGTTGACAATAAACTCGGTTGCTCCTATGTTTTTGGCCACATAACCGGCACAAACCTGTGAGCATTCATCCCTGAAGGCGGAATCTGCGAGAAGTTTGTCAAAAATTTCGACCAGTTCATCTTCACTCTTCACCGGGAAGGCCCCGCCAAGCTCCGTGAGGTCACGCGCCTCTTTGAATTTCCCAAACTTTGGACCAAAAACCACCGGCATTCCGTATGTGGCAGCCTCCAGAATATTGTGGATGCCTGCCCCGAAACCACCGCCGATATATGCAAAAGTGCCATATCTGTATATTCTGGAGAGAATCCCGACCGAGTCAATTATCAAGACAGATGCCTCAGAAAGCTTTTCGCCCCTGTGGCTTCCCTCAAGCTCACTATATCTCACATACGGAATATCCCTGAGAAGGTTAATGAGTTTTTTGATCTGATGCTCATCCACCTCGTGAGGCACAATAATCAGCTTAAATTTTGATTCCGAAGAGCTTACAGAGATCACATCGTCCAATTCGGGGAATTCGGCAAATCTAACAGAGTCAATGTTTTGATCAAATTTGCCCCTCTTTAACTCAGAATACCTCTTTGCAATCTTCTCCCTATGAAAATAGCGACGATAGTGAGCCACAATCACCTCCTCGTCTGCAGGCCAGGTACTGCCTGCCACACAACAGAGAGAGCTCCCGCAAAAGATCTCAACAGAACTTATCTTAACTGCTTTCTGAGCAAGAGCGTGCACTCTGTCAAAACGAGTATCTCCACAAACCGTAACTCTCTCCACCCCTATACCCCGTAACAGCGAAGCCGAGTTTTCGTCCTGCACAAAAAGATGAGTGAATAAGTTGAGTATATTTCTGAAACTGCCCCCCCACCAACGGAAGAATGGCTGTCCCTGACGGAAGATTCCCGATACCAGATATACCGGAATGCCACATTTGTTAAGAGTTGTAAGGTAGTTTCTCCAGAATTCATATTTTATAAAAATTACCAGAGTAGGATTAATGAGCTCTATAAACTTTGCTGCGTTCTTTCTGGTATCCATTGGCAGATAAAAGATATGATCTGCAAGCGGATAATCTTTGCGAAGCTCATAGCCGCTCGGGGAGAAGAAGGTAATGACAATTCTGTAGAGCGGAAACCTCTCACGAAGCAATTCAATGATTGGCCTTGCTTGTTCAAATTCGCCCACAGATGCACAATGAAACCATACTGTCTCCCTGTCTGAATCTTGTGAGTAACCCATCTCATCCTCTATATGAGAGAGAAGAGAGTTGCGACCTGCATAAAAAAGTGCCGCCTTTCTGGAGAAGATGCCCATTATGCCTGAGGCAAAAAGATAGAGGGAGATTGAAATATGATAGAGAATCGTCAAATCATTTGTAAATTTGTACAAAATTAGTCAAATAAATGAAAAAATCTCTTGAGCAACTTGGCCAGTACTTTCTTTTAATGAAGATCGTATTCACTCGGCCGGATAAGGGCAGAATTTTCAGGAAACAGTTCTTTATAGATACCGAAAAGCTGGTTCTTAACTCGATCCCTATTATTGCCGTAATCTCTGTATTCATAGGTGCAGTAATAGTAATCCAGACCGCATATAACATTGAGAGCCCCCTCATTCCCAAGATGTATGTCGGATATATGGCAAGGGAGAGTCTGGTACTTGAATTCTGCTCCACAATGGTGGCCCTAATTCTGGCCGGGAAAGTGGGGTCCAACATCTCCTCTGAGATAGGCAGTATGAGAATAAGTGAGCAGATAGATGCAATGGAGATGATGGGAATAAACTCTGCCAACTACCTAATTCTTCCTAAAATAGCATCAGCTACCATCTTCAACCCTTTGCTGATGCTGATGAGTTTTATCCTTGGGCTGCTGGGGGGGGCGATGATTATCTCGCTTACCGGAGTAATAACCCTGAGCCAGTATTCAGAGGGGCTGCAGTATGCATTCCGAATGTACTATATATTTTACAGTATGATTAAGATGGCCGTATTCAGTTTTATAATAACAAGCATCTCTTCGTATTACGGTTATTATGCCGACGGGGGTTCACTGGGTGTAGGGCGATCCAGCACCAAAGCGATTGTTGCAAGCAGTGTAGCCATTCTTCTTGCCAACCTTGTGATTACTCAACTGATGTTAAACTAACCAACCTTAGAAGATCTATTATGATACAGGTAAAGAATCTTGAAAAACACTTCGGTGATAATCACGTGCTAAAAAATATTTCCATAAAATATAGGCCCGGAGAGTGCTCACTCATAATTGGAGCAAGCGGATCGGGCAAGACAGTTTTGCTCAAATCTCTGGTGGGGCTTCACGAACCCGATTCCGGAGAGATCTGGTACGATAAGGTGAAGTTCAGTTCGCTCTCCTTTAATGAGAAGAAGAATATCCGCAAAGAGATCGGAATGTTGTTTCAGGGCAGTGCCCTCTTTGACTTTGCAACAGTAGAGGAGAATGTAAGATTTCCGATGGATTTCTTCACCGAGTGGAGTGAAAGTGAAAAACTGGAGAGGGTAAATTTTTGCCTCAACAGGGTAAACCTAAAGAATGTAAACAAACTTATGCCAAATGAGTTAAGTGGTGGGATGCAAAAGAGGGTGGGAATTGCCAGGGCAATAGCTCTCAACCCCAAATACCTCTTCTGTGATGAGCCAAACTCAGGACTGGACCCACAGACCTCAATTCTGATAGATCAGCTCATCTCCGAAATAACAAAAGAGTACAACATAACCACAGTTATAAATACTCACGATATGAACTCTGTGATGGAGATTGGAGATCGGGTTGGATTCATCCACAAAGGAGAGCTGCTTTGGGAAGGAGATAAGGAGAATGTGCTCACCTCAGATTGCGAAGAGCTCAACAGCTTTGTATTTGCCTCAAGAATGGCCAAGAAAGTAAAAGAGATGATGGGTTAATCCATCATCTCTTATCACAATGTTTGGGTAAAACAACTACAGTACAGGTTTAACAGATTTAATAATAACCTCCGAAGTTGGTCTGTCCGAGAAATTTGTCGGAACAGCTGCTATCTTATCAACAACATCCAGACCATCAATTGTCTCTCCAAAAACTGTATATGCTCCGTCCAGCTGTGCGCAAGTTGCAGCATCTTCTACAATATAGAACTGAGAACCCGAAGACTCCTTCATAGGGTTACCGGCATCACCTCTTCTTGCAGCAGCAAGTGCTCCCTTCTTGTGGTTGAATTGAGGAAGAATCTCTGCAGGAATTGTATATCCCGGACCGCCTGTTCCAAAGCTTGCCTCATTGGCCATATCCTTTGAAAGAGGATCTCCTGTCTGAATCATAAATCCTTTTATAATCCTGTGAAAACGTATTCCGTCGAAAAACCCTTCCGAAGCAAGTTTAACAAAGTTGTCCCTGTGTTTGGGAGTCTCTTTATAGAGTTTAATTCTGATTGTTCCTAAATTGGTAACAATGTCAAAAACCGGCTCCTCGGGGAGATCGGCAGGGTTGAAAATTAGATTTGTCTGCATAGTAAGTGAATCGTCTGTTTTAGTGGCTTCCCCCGGTTGAACACCGCCCTGCTTTCCTTTACACGAAAAGACTACTAAGGGAATGATTAGCAATAGTTTAAAAAATTTGGCTTTCATCTGTATAATTATTTTTTTTATGTACCTTTGTAAAGCTTCACAAAATTACCTCAATTGCCATAATTATGCAAATTAAAAAGATCTTAGCAGCATTTCTGTTATTACTTGTTACGAGTTGGGCAGATGCACAGAGTGTGGGGCTGGTTCTAAGTGGTGGTGGTGCAAAAGGTATTTCCCATATTGGTGTAATTAAAGCTCTTGAAGACAATGATATCCCCATAGATTATGTTGCCGGGACTTCGATGGGGGCAATAGTTGCCGCACTCTACTCTATTGGAGTTACTCCCAACGAGATGCTTGCGATGTTTCGCTCACCTGAGTTTAACTCTTGGTACAAAGGGGAGTTTGAAAAGGGCTATGCAACCTATATATATAGGCGTGAGCCCACTGCAGAGATGGTGGGAGTATCACTGTCACAGCACAAAAAAAGCCGGCTGGCCATTAAGTTACCAACCAGTTTAGTTGCCCCCTACCCTATGGATCTTGCGGTAAAACAACTTTTTGCATCATCTGCCGCAACTTGCGGATATGATTTCAACAACCTTATGGTACCCTTCCGTTGCGTTGCTGCAGATATTGTCAACAAAAAACCCCTGGTATTGAGAGGTGGAGATCTTGGTTCGGCAGTAAGGGCATCAATGACATACCCGTTTCTATTTAAACCCATTGTGGTAGACTCTATACTCCTGTTTGACGGAGGGCTCTACAACAACTTCCCTTGGGATGTGATGGTGAGTGATTTTAACCCGGACTTTATGATTGGTTCAAAGTGCTCCGGAAATGCAATTATGCCGGATAGTGAAGATATCTTAAGTCAGCTGGAGAATATGCTTCGGGTTGAGACAGACTATACAATTCCGGAGGGAAAGGGGGTATTGATAGATATCCAGCTTCCCGGAGTCTCTATCATTGACTTTCAAAAAGCAGATGATATCTTTAAAATAGGTTACGAAAATACATTAAAATATATACCCGGGCTAAAGAGTGCTATTCAAAGGAGAGTCACTCAGGAGGAGATTCTACAAAAGAGGATGGATTTCCGGATTAAAACACTCCCGCTAAGGTTTAAGGATGTTTTTATCGACAACAGCGCCCTTAGCAACAGCGAGAAGGAGTTTATAATAAGAACAATTAAAAACAACTCGAACGAACCATTCAACTTTGACCAACTCAAAAGAGGCTTTTACAGAGTTGTTGCAACAGATAATATAAACACCCTCTATCCGGTAGTTAAGATGACAAGCGACTCTCTCTTTGACCTCCATCTGCAGGTAACCAAAAAACCCCCGATGAAGATCTCAATTGGCGGCAACATCTCATCCTCCTCACTTAACCAGGGTTATCTGGGTTTTCAATACAACAAGTTCTCCAAAAACCCCTGGAGAGCATCTGCAGATTTTAACCTGGGCAGATACTACTCCGGGCTCAATCTTATGATGCGCCAGGATATCGGGATAAAACCTCTCTGGTTTTACGAGGCGCAGTTTACTCTGCACCTGTTTGACTATTTTGCCGGGGGACAAACAGCCTTCTTTTCAAACAGAATTCCGGGTAATGTTCAGGAGAGCGAAATGTTCTTTACCCTAAGTGCCGGAACTCCTGTTAACATTGAGAGAAATATACTTGCAAAATTCAGTCTCTATCTGGGAAGGAATCTCTATGAGTACTATCAGACAGATAACTACACAACTTACGATGTGCCGGACCGTACTCACTTCACATACTTCTCACCCACAATTACTCTTGAGAGGAACACCACAAACTATAAAATATACCCTACAGACGGAAAAAAACAGAAACTATCCGTGAGGTACGCCTATGTTAACGAAGAGCACACACCGGGCAGCACATCCCTAACCAGACCAGAGATCAAGAGAGGCAACCACGCCTCTTTCTCTGCAAGGTTAACAACAGAGTATTACTACACCCTAAGCAAAAATGTCTCATTGGGAGTGCTCGCAGATATTAGCCTCTCCAACAGAACCTATATGGGTGACCACATCTCTACACTCCTCTATTTACCTGCATTTCAGCCCAGCCCTCACAACAAAACTCTTCTACTTAATGCATACAGAGCACCCTCATTTGTTGGAGTTGCAATAACACCTATAATAAAGGTCTCTCCCGCTGTTTCCGTTCACATTCAGGGGGCATATTTCCAGCCAAACAGGCTTCTTATTGAAAATAGTGAAGGGATTGCAAAATTCACCGACCTCTTCCCGATGGGCTCCTTTTTGGCAAATTTTGCTGCCGTATGGCAATCTCCCGTCGGCCCGGTCTCTCTCTCGGCAACCTACTATCAGAGGTCAGAGGTCAAGTGGTATCCACAGCTTAATATTGGATTTCTCATTTTCAAATCTAAAGCCCTGGCAAACTAAAATACTTTAAAAAGCAGAGAGTAATGAGCAGCAACCCCTTAAAAAAACTGGCAGGCGAAACAGCTATTTATGGTTTCAGCACCATCCTTGCAAGGGTCATCAACTTTGTATTTGTCCCTATCTACACATACTCCCTCACCAGAGAGAATTATGGAATCGCAACTGAGTTTCTGGCCTATATAGCCATATTGCAGGTTGTGCTTACCCTGGGTTTGGAGACAGGTTGTTTTCGTTTTGCCAACAAAACCAAAGATGCCGGTAAGGTCTTCTCAAATGCCCTGATTACAACCGGAGTGCTATCTCTGGGATTTCTTCTGTTGATGGTAATCTACTCCGGCACTATCTCCCAATGGCTTGGGTATGATAGCTATAAATTTGTAATTGTATATGTTGCAGCAATTCTGGCAATGGACTCCGTCACCTCCATTCTATTCGCAAAACTGCGCTTTGAGAACAGGCCGGTAAAGTTTGCTGTTTTCAAAAGCATAAAGATCTTCTCCGAAACAACATTTAACCTTCTGCTTTTCTTTGCGGTTCCTGCATATCTGGCCAAAAACCCGGGCTCCTTTCTCACATCTTTTATATCGTCAACCCCGGACTTCACCTATATACTCTTTGCAATATTCCTGAGCGCCGTTGTTTCATTGATCATATTCATCCCCGATCTATTTAAAATTAAACTCTCTTTCTCCCCAAAATTATGGAGAGAGATGATGCTCTACTCGCTACCTATAATGGTAGCCGGCCTTCCGGGAATCCTAAACGACTTCATAGATCGCCCCCTTTTCCGCTTTTTTAGTCCAGATGGTAATATTTGGGAGGCAGATCTTGGGGTCTTTCAGGCGGGGATAAAGATTGCAACCCTTATGATGCTCTTTATTCAGATGTTTAGATTTGCTGCAGAGCCCTTCTTCTTCTCCAGGGAGGGAGATAAGGGGTCAAAAGAGCTCTATGCCAAAGTTATGGAGCACTTTACAGCATTCGGGATGCTCATCTTTTTGGGGATTCTTTTCTATCTTGATATTATTCAGATTGTTCTGGGAAAAGACTTTAGGGAGGGATTATCTATCGTTCCCATAATGCTCCTCTCCTATCTGATACTGGGAATAAATTTTAATGTATCTATGTGGTACAAACTATCGGGTAAGACTAACTACGCAATATTGATAACAACTGCCGGCCTGCCCGTAACCATTGCGATAAACATAATCTTTATGCCGTTGTACTCCTACCACGCTGCAGCCTGGGGGCATCTGCTAAGCTATCTGGTGATGCTTTTGGTGAGCATAAGACTTGGAAACAAGCACTATCCAATTCCATATCGCTGGGGTAGGATTGCCGGGTATATCGTTACCGGGCTGGCTCTCTATGCGGTTGTTGCCCTTATGCCGGATTTAGGAGTCGTCTTAAATTATTCAATCCGAACTGTTTTAATCTTCATATATATATTAACCTATCTAAAAATTGAGAAGATCTCCCTATGGAAGTTAAAATTCTAAATCACTCAAAATTTCCTCTTCCCGAGTATGCCACCCAACACTCAGCCGGAATGGACCTGAGGGCAAATATAGATGAGACCATTGTGGTTGCACCGCTGGAGAGGGTATTGGTGCCCACCGGCCTTCACATTCAACTGCCAACCGGCTATGAGGCTCAGATAAGGCCAAGAAGCGGGCTGGCAATTAAGCACGGAATAGGGATTGTGAATAGCCCGGGAACCATCGATTCAGATTACAGGGGAGAGATTAGAATCATTCTCGTAAACCTCTCTAATGAACCCTTCTCTCTTAACCCCGGAGAGAGAATAGCACAGATGGTAATTTCAAAATATGAAAAGGCAACCTGGCTGGAGTGTGACTCTCTGGATGAGAGTGAAAGGGGCGATGGTGGCTTCGGCTCTACAGGACGAAAGTAGAAAAATCTTAAAACGCTTTAGAATGAAAAACAGATACGAACTGTCAAAAATATATGAGCTCTATTTAGACTCCGCCGGAGTCTCTACAGACAGCAGAAACATAACCCGGGGCTCAATCTTCTTTGCCCTCAAAGGAGAGAACTTCAATGGAAACGATTTTGCACTAAAATCTATTGAAGATGGCGCTGCCTACGCGATTGTGGATGAAGAGATTGACTCTGAAGACTCAAGAGTTATCTACACCCAAAATGTCCTGGAGACTCTCCAGCATCTGGCTGCACACCATCGCCGAGAACTTGCTGTTCCGGTTGTAGCGCTTACCGGTTCAAACGGAAAGACCACAACTAAAGAGTTAATCACCTCCGTTCTCTCAACAAAGTATAAGGTTAACTCTACCACAGGTAACCTGAATAACCACATAGGTGTTCCCCTCTCTATTTTAAAGATGGATAGAAGTACTCAGGTTGGAGTTATTGAGATGGGGGCAAGTGCCCCGGGAGATATTGAGCTGCTCGCATCAATTGCTCAGCCAAACATCGGCCTGATAACCAATGTGGGCAAAGCGCATCTGCTTGGCTTTGGCTCCTTCGAAGGGGTTAAAAAAACAAAGGGAGAGCTCTACGACTATCTTGAGAAGCACTCCGGAACTGTGCTTTACAACAGAGACAACCCTCATCTTTGCGAAATGATTGCCGCCAGAGAGCTGCTTAAGACTATCCCATACGGAGTGACACAGCAGAGGGCCACTGTTTGCGAACCAACTGCAGAGAACCCATACCTGAAACTGGTTCTCAACTCCTCAAGAGAGATTAAAACAAAGCTTATTGGAGGGTATAATGCAGATAACGTACTTGCAGCCTTGGCCGTGGGTGAGTTTATGGAGACAGACCCCGAACTATCTGCACAGGCAATAGAGAGCTATACCCCATCCAACAACCGCTCTCAACTGGTCAAAGGAAAGTATAACACTCTCATTGTAGATGCATACAACGCAAATCCTACCAGTATGAGAGCATCCCTCGAAAATTTCAGGGCAATGAGATGCGAAAATATCGGTCTCATAATTGGTGATATGCTGGAACTTGGAGAGGATTCGCAAAAAGAGCACAAAGGTATACTGGAATACATAAAAGAGATCAATCCCGGGCTGCTCTTTTTTGTGGGCAACGAATTTGCCCTGGCTGCCGCCGGTGACAACTACTTTACCAGCAAAGCCCTATTCTTCAAAGACTCCTATGAACTCCGCGCTCACCTTGAGAGAGAGACCCCGCTCAACACAACAATCCTTATAAAAGGCTCCCGCGGCACCCGTCTTGAGCGTGTACTGGAGATATTGTAGATTATAGCTCCTTTTAAAATACTGAATTATTATTGAATCTTATATAATCTAAGCAGAGATTAATTGATACAATGCACCGCGTACAGTGGAACTGATTTAATGTTGTTTTCAAAACCAAAGTTTTTTACTGATATGCGAATTGCATAAAGAGGATGGTATTTATCTATATAAACGCCCAAGCTTTTTGAACCAACGTTGCGACCCGACTTAATTTCTACCGGAATAATCCCGTCATTTAAATTTGCTACAATATCAATTTCGGCTTTATTCCCGGAATTCCAGTAATACAGAGGAATTTTGTTTGCTGTAAATGTCTGCGCCACAAAATTCTCCGTCAAATATCCCAGGAAAGATCTGTTGTCGGGTTGCATAATTTCGCCATATTTTAACCGGGATAATGTTGTAAGTAGACCAACGTCCGATAAATAAAGTTTGAAGAAATTTTCCACCAAAAAGGCTGAAAGCGGTGATTGAATATTGTTTATAAGATCACAACGTAATAGCATATTTGATTCTAAAAGCCATTCAATGGCTGTTTGATATTTTTCGGCATTACTACCCTGCTCTACGATTTTATACATAAATTTTGTTTGCGGTTTTGCCAGCTGAGCAGGTATTGTACGGTAAATCTGGTGAATTTTTACAGCATCAACATTTGCTGCATATTTGGTCATATCTGCAAGGTATCCTGTTAATATGTTATCTTTTATGAAACTGTCGGCAATCAGCAGATCTTTTCCCTTATCTGCAAAATCTTTAACTGAAGCTGGCATCCCCCCAATGCAAAGGTATTGCCGGTAAAGCATTATTGCCTTTGAATGAATAATTTCAGGATATGATTCATTAGTTTGATAGTGTTCATTAATACTTTTGGCAAGCAATGTTTCGTCCATCGCCCATAGAAACTCCTCAAAGTCCATCGGGTAAAGTGTTTCAATTTGCACTTTTCCCACCGGAAACGGAGATTTCATTCTATTCAGTTTAACTCCTAGTAAACTTCCTGCCGTAACAATCCTGAATGGTAGTGGTGATTCTGCAAAAAATTTCAGCGAGAAGATTGCCTGTTCGCACTCCTGAATCTCATCAAAGAATAGAACTGTATTCTCTATATTGATCTTCTTGCCGTAATAAAGTTCAATATTTGTTAAAATCGTATTTGCATTGAGTGAATTAGCAAAAAACGAGGCAAAATCATTGTTTTCAAAGAAATTCAGATAGATATAATTCTCAAAATTTCGTTTACAGAAATCATCAAGGATATAGGTCTTGCCTGTCTGTCTTGCGCCCAAAAGCATCAAAGGTAATGGCTTTTGCTGCATATTCCACTTTGTTAAAACATCTTCAAACTTTCTTCTCATATCATATTTATCGTTTTTTTGATATTTTTGATATTAATTATATCGCTACAAAGATGCAATGTTTTTCTGAAATAGCAAAACTTAGTAAAAACTTTATTGTTATTAATTAATTATTTAACAACCCTTATCGCTGGGCCTGCTACTTTATTCCCATTTAAAAACCACTCTTCGCTGATATCCGGATCGCCGTTAATTTTCCATCTGAATTTTCTGTTGAATTTTACCTTGTCCGAAGACCCATCTCCCCAAAATATGGTTATCTCTTCATTGGAGTAGCTTTTCGCACCATCCAGCTCACCGAATGTCAGTATAAATGCTCCGTTTGTAACAGAAGGATTTTTAGCAACTTTCACTCCATAAAATTGGGGCATATAGGCTTTGGTGATTAGGGTAGATTGATCTTTGTTGCACTCATACTCTTTCCCGTAATATTGAACTTTAATCCCGCTTGCGGCAATTGAATTCGGGTTGTCCGGATTAAGCAGATCTACCCCATTCGAATTTACAACCTGGACAATATACACAACCGGGCTTATATCCCAGATTTTACGATCGCCTAAGATACCATCACAGGAAAAAAGAACTAATGAAACTATTCCCAGGAAAAAATACTTTGTTTTCATAGAATTTGACTATTTATTTTGAGATTTCGGTTACTTGATATTCGCACCGATATTGATGAATTTGAGCTTCATTAGTGAAAGGAAAAAAGCAATAACTATGCTCCCGTTATATACAGATGAGATTTTTGTGCTATTCAGTTGCTCATCTCTTACAATTTCGCTTCTCATCTCAAGGAATTTGTCGTGAGCTCTCATTACAGATTTAAACAGCTCTCTTTTCCCCTGAAGCAAATAGAGTATTGCAGATGCCCCGTCCATAAGCATTCTTATAAAGAGGGTCAGATGCAATCTGTTGCCCGGCAGGTTCTTGTAGAGCATTAAAAGATTGTTTCTATAGTTATAGTAGAGTTTAACCGGAGAGTCATTCGGGAGGGTTCCTCCACCTACGTGATATACCACAGAGTCCGGATATACCCATACCTGCCATCCGTTAAGCTTTGCCCTCCAGCAGAGATCAATCTCCTCCATATGTGCAAAAAAAGTATCGTCAAACCCTTTGAGAGAGTGAAAGAGAGATGATCTTATCATAAATGCGGCACCCGATGCCCAGAATATCTCCCTGTCCATATTGTATTGTGCACTATCCTTCTCGATATTGGAGAGAATCCTCCCCCTGCAAAAAGGGAATCCGAGAACATCTATATACCCTCCGCAAGCTCCTGCATACTCAAACATATATCTGTCAAATGCAGATTTTATCTTTGGCATAGATATGCCCACCTTAGGATTTTTATCCATAGCCGTGATAAGGGGTTGTAACCACCCGTCTGTGACCTCAACATCGGAGTTAAGCAGCAGGTAGTACTGGGAATCTATCTGTTCAAGTGCCTTGTTGTAGCCACCTGTGAAACCATAGTTCCTATTAAATTCTATGAGTGTGAGTGTAGGATGATTTGTTTTAATCCACTCCACAGAGCCGTCATTAGAGCAGTTATCTGCAATGACAATCTCTACATTGGCAATCTTTGTACGCTCTATCAACAGATGAAGAAATCTCTCAAGATAGTGCTTCCCGTTCCAGTTTAATATTACTACGGCAACTTTAGACAACTCTTTTTTTTTGTAAATATAGTTATAAAAAGAGTATTAGAGCCTGAACCTGAACCCAAGTTCAAATTTGAATTGAAGCGGCTGTGAGCTTCTTATGCTAAGAGGCTGGTTATTATCAAAATAGTAGGCTACAGACGGATCAAAATAGAGACCGGCAGAGTTGTTTACCTGAAACTCTACCCCAAACCCTCCGATAACTGACCATTGAAGCCCCTCAATAGATTGCCCGTAAGTTCTTCTTACTCCGCTCTCAAACACTTTGTAATCTGCATAGAGACCCTTCTCTGCCGCTACACCTGTAGATACATAAACCCTTAGGCTCTCCTTGTTGAAGAGATTGTAGTAGAGGTTAAGCGGGACCCCAATGTAGTGAAGTGTCTGCTGAGTCTCCCTTGTCTCATCTCTGGATATTGCATCATAGTGAGAGAAGAGAAGTGTGTAGTTAAGCCCGGTTGCAACCGACAACTTTCCGGTAAGTGGAAACTGAGCCTGTACTCCCAGAGATATTGGCATCAGGAACTTTGTATTTGAGATAACCTCCTGAGGTACATAGGCTTTTTGAATTGTAGAGACCACATTGCTAACAATGTAACCACTCTGGGCCTGGCTTAGTCCCATAAGAGAGACAGAGTTGCTGGCCGTAGATGGAGAGATGTTGGTAGATACTGCCAACAGTGTAGAGCCCTTTCTGTGAGATCTTCTATTATAATTGTTTTCAAAAAGATAACTCCTGTCGTCTGATTTTTTTGCAGGTGAGCTCTTAGGGGCAACCTCTTTAGCCGGCTCTTTGACAGTCTCCTTTACACTCTCCTGAACTGGCACCCTGGCCGGCTCCTGAGTTGACACCTTGATCGGCTCTTTTACCGACTCCTGAGCTGACACCTTTACCGGCTCTTTAATTGTCTCCTGAACACCCTTCTGAATAACAACGCCCGTTTTCTCATATTTGTGCTCCGGTAAAACCTGTGCAGTCACATCTGCTATGCTCTCTGTTTTAACGGGACTAATCTCCTGAGCGAGTTTCTCGATTATTGCTTTTTGAGAAGGGGCCGTACTCTCACCAGAATCCAGGAAGAAGATGAGTGCCAACGATGCAGCGACTGCTGCTGTGCCAATTAATGCTCTTCTCATATAGAGCACTCTTGCACGCTTTCTCTGCGCCAGAGAGGTGGCTATAGAGTCCCACAAGCTGCTGTCGGGCATCTCCAGATGTCCATCCATCAGTTCACGAACTCTTTTATCAAACTCTCTGTTATCCATTCTTATATAATTTCTCTTTATCTATCTTATATCTTCCAGCCTCTCCTGTAACCACACTCTTGCTCTGCTTAGCTGCGACCGTGAGCTCCCCTCGCTTATCTTAAACTCTTTTGCAATCTCCTGGTGGCTGTAGCCCTCAATTGCATACATATTAAATACAGCGCGAAACCCGGCCGGCATCTGTGAGATAAGCCTCAGTAACTCCTGTGATGAAATCTTTCCCAAAACCGTACTCTCAACCGAGAGCTCTCTCCCCACATCACTTAGCTCATCTGAAAACTTGAGCACATCTCCTTTTCTCAGTGACATTAAGGCAGTATTTACGAAGATCCGCCTAAGCCACCCCTCAAATGAACCGGTGCCGTTGTAACTGTCAATTTTTTCAAACACTGTGATGAAACCATCGTGCAGGATATCTCTGGCACGCTCCTTATCACCTACGTATCTAATACAAACCGTAAGCATTTTTGGAGAGTACAACTCATAAAGAGTGCGTTGTGCCCTAGGATCCTGTTTTACACAGGCACGTAACAACTCCTTCTCGTCGAGAAATTCCCTTTTTGAAGTTATCATTCACAGTATTTATAAGATGCAAAATAGCAATATTTCGTTGCACCGACAATAAAAAGATTTCAACATTCCGATGAACATTGGATTGATATTTGCAAAGGTAGGATTTTAATTAACTTTGTAACACAATAATAACAGATACAATGTCTCTCTTTTCCAAGATACGAATACCCGGTATTTTTACAATCCTCACTCTTTTTGCCGCTATTTTAGTCAATTCCAACTATCTATCTGCTCAAACGAAGATCACTCCCGTGAATCTCTCCTACCTTGAGGCTCTCAAAAACTACAATCTTGGAAACACCCCTTTGGCAGAAAAACAGTTTCGTCAAATTGCCGTTATGGACCCGGCAAACGATGCCGCTCATTTCTATCTGGCCAACATCCACCTCTCCCGAAATGAGTATGAAAAGGCTCTGGAGCAGATGTTAATGGCTTCACAAAAAGATCCGTCAAACAACTGGTATTTGCAACAACTTGCAACCATATACGACTTTTTAGGCAAGCCGGATAAAGCCATTGAGATCTATAACAAGCTTAGGGTAGAGAATCCTCTGGACAGCGATCTGTATGAAGGTTTAATAGAGCTCTATATCCGGCAGAAGGAGTTTGGCAAAGCAGAGGAGGTCCTCTCAGATATTGAGAGATCTATAGGAGTTAATGAGGCTACCGGCCTCACCCGTTATAATCTTATGATATACCAGGGTAAGCAGGAGGAGGCGATGAAGTATCTGGTGGAGTTTGATAAGATTTACGGCTCTGTAAGAACCGCCTCGGTTATTGGCGACAACTTTGCTGCCGAACAAAAAGACTCCGTTGCTCAAATCTACTACCTTAAAGCATTGGCTCTTGCCCCGGATTATATGCCCGCAAGCTTTGGTCTTGCAGAGATCTATCGTATTAAAGGGCAATACGATCTCTATTTCGAACGGATGAACCCCTTCCTCTCAAACAGAGAGGTTGACCCCTTTATGAAGGTCTCATATATGAAGCAGATTCTTACAAACACCCGCTTTATACAGACATTCCTCCCTCAGATAGACACTATGATGCAAAACCTCTACAGTGCACACCCCGAGGATAGCAGTGTTGCATATACCTACTCCCTGTTTCTGGTTCAGAGCGATAAGAGCGGAGAGGCGCTGGGAGTTCTGTTTGATAACCTCCAGAGGTATTACAGCTCAAAAGAGGCGCATAGACAGTACCTCTCTCTGATATACTATCTGCAGATGTGGGAGCCGATGGAGAAGAAGAGCGACGAGGCTCTTGCTCTGTTTGTCAACGACACGGATTTCCTTCAATTCAAGGGGATAGCTCAGGTGCAGAGCGGTAAGACCCTGAACTCAATTCTAACTTTTAAGGAGATCCTCCGCTACACAAAGGATAGTGCAACAGTTGTAAATACCCTAACTACCATTGCAGATATGAACTATCGTGCGGGGAATAAAAAAGAGGCCTACAAATATTACCAAAAGACATTAAAACTGGAGCCGCGTCAACTGCCTGCCCTCAATAATTATGCATACTTTCTTGCCCTTGACGGAAAAGAGCTCAAAAAGGCCTAC